>OEPS010000009.1_pt1 | contig 94577 bp, 76 predicted proteins | sample 1539411 | NCBI WGS metagenome assembly OEPS01 (sample SAMN02671747, study PRJEB22543) | soil metagenome | biome: bacteria | place: China:Hunan Province, Lengshuijiang City | collected 2012-10-15 | depth 0.08m m
AACGCATACGCAGAACTTTCGCTTCACGGGCGGTCAGGCCAGCCAGAACGTCGTGAGTGGCGGCGCGCAGGCTCTCGGTGGTGGCAGAGTCCAGCGGCAGCTCGAGGGTGTTATCCTCGATGAAATCACCCAGATGCGAATCTTCATCGTCGCCAATTGGCGTTTCCATGGAGATCGGCTCTTTGGCGATTTTCAGCACCTTACGAATTTTATCTTCCGGCATCAGCATACGTTCGGCCAGCTCTTCCGGCGTCGGCTCGCGCCCCATCTCCTGCAGCATCTGGCGGGAAATACGGTTGAGCTTGTTGATAGTCTCAATCATATGCACCGGAATACGGATGGTGCGCGCCTGGTCTGCGATAGAGCGGGTGATTGCCTGACGGATCCACCAGGTTGCATAGGTGGAGAACTTGTAGCCGCGGCGGTATTCAAACTTATCAACTGCTTTCATCAGACCGATGTTGCCTTCCTGGATCAGGTCAAGGAACTGCAGACCGCGGTTGGTGTATTTCTTGGCGATTGAGATAACCAGACGCAGGTTCGCTTCAACCATCTCTTTCTTCGCACGGCGGGCTTTCGCTTCACCGATGGACATACGACGGTTGATATCTTTTACCTGCTCGATGGTCAGGCCGGTTTCTTGTTCAATCTGCTGCAGTTTCATCAGACTGCGCTGAACGTCTTCTTTCACGTCAAGCAGCTTCTCTGACCACGGCTTGTTCATGGCGATGGCCGCGTTGAACCAGGTTTCGCTGGTTTCATTGCCGGTGAACAGAGTGATGAAGTTTTTCTTCGGCATTTTGCACTGTTCAACGCACAGCTTCATGATGATACGTTCTTGAGTACGAACGCGATCCATCATGACACGCATGCTGTTAACCAGGTAATCGAACTGCTTCGGCACCAGACGGAACTGTTTGAACACTTCAGACAGCTTGAGGATCTCTTCCTGCGCTGCGGCGTGGCTACGACCTTTCGCTTTGATGGTATCGCGGGTCAGTTCGTACTGCGTACGCAGCTCGGCGAATTTCTCGCGCGCCAGCTCAGGGTCGATGCTGTTGTCGTCATCGCTGCTGTCGTCGTCTTCTTCTTCATCTTCGTCTTCGTCGTCATCCATCTCTTCCTGAGAGAGTTCAGAACCGACGTGAGTCGCCGTTGGCGCCAGGTCTTCTTCGGCGTTCGGGTCAACAAAGCCGGTGATCAGATCGGACAGACGCGCTTCTTCCGCTTCAACGCGATCGTACTGCTCCAGCAGATAGGTGATCGCTTCCGGGTACTCAGCAACCGAGCACTGTACCTGGTTAATACCGTCTTCGATACGTTTAGCGATGTCGATTTCGCCTTCGCGCGTCAGCAGTTCAACGGTACCCATTTCACGCATGTACATGCGTACCGGGTCGGTTGTGCGGCCAATTTCAGACTCAACGCTGGAGAGAACCTGCGCGGCGGCTTCTTCCGCATCTTCGTCGGTATTGTTGTTTGTTTCAGCAAGCAAGAGATCATCGGCATCCGGCGCTTCTTCCATCACCTGAATGCCCATGTCGTTGATCATTTGGATGATGTCTTCGATCTGGTCGGAGTCGACGATATCTTCCGGCAGATGGTCATTGACCTCGGCATAGGTCAGATAGCCTTGCTCCTTACCACGTTGGACAAGAAGCTTCAGCTGTGACTGCGGGTTTTGCTCCATAAGACGGTATCCACACTTAATTCGTTTGATTGGTGTAGGCAGACGAACTGCCAACATTTAAAGCGAGGGCGTACTTATATTATTGCCGCTGCGCCTCGGGCGGCTGTCGGGGGCTTCCCGAACGATATTCGGCACTTAAGCCGTTAAATACTTCATCCTTCAAGTTATCTCTGCGTTAACTTCGTTCTGTTATCGCCTGGTACAACTTGAAGGATTTTGTCTTTCAGTTTATTTCTTCGCCAGTTCCTGACTGATAGTCCAGAGTTCCCGGCGTTCCTCACTGCTTAAACCGTGTGTGCGGTCGCGAGCTATCAACTCTTCTTGCCGCAGTTCCAGCAGTGAATCAAACATATGGTTGAGCGAGTCGGTGAAGGTTTTTTCAGCAATATCCTTATCTGCTATATCGTCCCACATCGACAGTTTTTCAAGGGTTGCGGCTTCATTTGTGCCGCGATACTGCTCTAAAAGCTGCCCGGTGGTCAGTCCGGGCTGCGACAAACAGGTTTTAACCAGTTCGTTGAATAAACCAAGCCCCGGCATTTTTCGCGGGTCCAGACCTTCTAAGGGCGGCACCAGCGGGGCCAGGTCCGGATTTTGTACCAGTAGCCCTATAAGTATACGCATGGTAGTGCGTTTTAGCTGCGGAGCAGGACGCTGGATGCCATTTTCAGACTGTTTTGGCATTAAACGTTCAAGCTGCGCATCGTCTAAAATCCCCAGCTTGTTACCCAGCTCCTGACGCAGATAAATGCGCAGCGTTTCTCCCGGCACCTGGGTGATCAGCGGCAGAGCCAGCGTGCTCAGCTGCGCGCGTCCGTCCGGCGTGCTCAAATCAACCTGCGGCAGCAGGCTATTGAACAAAAACGTCGAGAGCGGCTGAGCCTGCTCCATCCTCGCTTCAAACGCGGCTTTCCCTTCTTTACGCACCAGCGTATCCGGGTCTTCGCCATCCGGCAGAAACATAAAGCGCAGCTGACGCCCGTCGGTCATATACGGCAGCGCCGTTTCCAGCGCGCGCCAGGCGGCATCGCGGCCTGCCCGGTCGCCGTCGTAACAGCAAACCACCTGATTGGTGACCCGAAACAACAGCTGAATATGGTCCGCGGTTGTCGATGTCCCCAGCGATGCAACGGCATAGTTAATGCCGAACTGCGCCAGTGCCACCACGTCCATATAACCTTCGACCACCAGCAGGCGAGACGGTTCAGCGTTGTCCTGCTGCGCTTCATAAAGACCGTACAGCTGGCGGCCTTTATGGAAAATATCGGTTTCCGGTGAGTTAAGGTACTTCGGCAGGGCATCGCCCAGCACGCGGCCACCAAAACCAATCACCCGGCCTCGCTTATCGCGGATGGGGAACATCACCCGTTCGCGGAAGCGGTCGTAGCTGCGTCCCTGATCGTTAGTGACCAGCATGCCTGCATCAATAAGCGATTGACGATTTTCCTGATTACCGCCAAAACGTTTTAAGACGTTGTCCCAACCGGGAGGGGCATAACCAATCGCAAAGCGCGTAATTACCTCGCTGCTTAAACCGCGTTTTGCCAGGTACTGGCGCGCGGGATCGGCGGCGGGTTGCATCAGAGACTGTTGATAAAACGCGTTCAGACCATCCATCAGCTGATAAAGATTTTGCCGCTGATGGCGCTCAATCTGGCTGGGTCCGCTACCTGCTTCGTACGGCACTTCAAGATTATGCATGGCAGCCAGCTCTTCGACGGTTTCCACGAACTCGAGCTTGTCGTAGTTCATCAGGAAGTCGATAGCGTTGCCGTGCGCTCCGCAGCCAAAGCAGTGGTAAAACTGTTTTTCACCGTTGACGGTGAAAGAGGGGGTTTTTTCGTTATGGAACGGACAACACGCGTGAAAATTTTTGCCCTGCTTTTTCAGCTTTACCCGCGCGTCGATCAGATCGACGATATCGGTACGCGCCAGCAGGTCATTGATAAATACTCGTGGAATTCGTCCAGCCATATGCCCCTGTTTTTTGGTGACTCATATACACAAAATCATTCAGGATGCATCAAGGCGGCAAGGGAGCGAATCCTCAGGAGCGTACATCAGTACGTGACTGGGGGGAGCGACTGCAGCCAACACAGAGGCAGCTTGAATGATGACGTGTATAAACGAAAATAAGCCGCGCATTCCTTTCGGAAGCACGGCCTTACAACTACAACTCGGTCTGAATTGAGAGCCTGGCTCCCAACAGATTAGTACAGACGAGTGCGGCGTGCGTTTTCGCGAGCCAGTTTCTTCGCGTGACGTTTCACTGCGGAAGCTTTAGCGCGTTTACGTTCGGTAGTCGGTTTTTCATAGAACTCACGACGACGAACTTCCGCCAGAACACCTGCTTTTTCGCATGAACGCTTGAAGCGACGCAGTGCTACGTCGAACGGCTCGTTTTCACGTACTTTAATTACCGGCATGTAACTCTCACCTTTAATAAATTCGGTTTGCCGCTGGCATCAACGCCAGCTTATTTCAAAATGGTGCGGAATTTTACTGCAATTGCTGCTGCTTTGTAAAGCACCGACGCGATTTTTGAAAGGGACTTTTATAAGGACAGGGAGTATACACGAAGTGAACGCCAGGGGTGAGGAAAGTTTTATACCCGTCGTCTTTCAGCCCGCAGGGGCGTTGGCTTTTGAGTCACTCGTCTCATCCATGAGACTCGCCCTTATGGGCCGTCGTTCCACGACGTTCAAATCTGTTCCTGACAGATTTGTCGCTTACCCCAGTCACGTACTTTCCGTACGCTCCGGGGGATGCGCTGCGTCGCCGCCTTCCTGCGACCTGAAATTCTTAGGGTATACATCAACCGGCATTGGTCCTAAACTGCGCGGTATTGAAACGAGGTAAAACTAGCCATGCGTGTACTGGGAATTGAAACATCCTGCGATGAAACCGGCATCGCCATTTATGACGACGAAAAAGGTCTGTTAGCCAACCAGCTGTATAGTCAGGTGAAATTGCATGCTGACTACGGCGGCGTGGTGCCTGAACTGGCCTCGCGCGACCACGTGCGTAAAACCGTACCCCTGATTCAGGCGGCGCTTAAGGAAGCAGGGCTGACGGCAAAGGATATCGATGCCGTTGCCTATACGGCGGGTCCAGGCCTGGTTGGCGCACTGCTGGTCGGCGCGACGGTCGGCCGCTCGCTGGCGTTCGCCTGGAACGTTCCTGCAATCCCGGTACACCATATGGAAGGGCATCTGCTGGCGCCGATGCTGGAAGATAATCCGCCGCAGTATCCGTTTGTCGCGCTGCTGGTTTCCGGCGGCCATACCCAGCTGATTAGCGTCACCGGTATTGGCCAGTATGAGCTGTTAGGCGAGTCGATTGACGACGCGGCAGGGGAAGCCTTCGATAAGACGGCTAAACTGCTCGGCCTGGATTACCCCGGTGGCCCGATGCTGTCAAAAATGGCCTCTCAGGGCACCGAAGGGCGTTTTGTCTTTCCGCGCCCGATGACCGACCGCCCGGGGCTGGATTTTAGCTTCTCTGGTCTCAAGACCTTTGCCGCGAACACCATCCGCAGCAACGGCGATGACGATCAGACCCGCGCCGATATCGCCCGCGCGTTCGAAGACGCGGTCGTGGATACGCTGATGATCAAGTGCCGCCGTGCGCTGGAGCAAACCGGCTTTAAACGGCTGGTGATGGCTGGCGGCGTCAGCGCTAACCGTACGCTGCGCGCGAAGCTGGCGGAAATGATGAAAAAGCGCGGCGGGGAAGTCTTCTACGCCCGTCCTGAATTCTGTACCGATAACGGCGCGATGATTGCCTATGCGGGGATGGTTCGTCTGCGTTCGGGGGCAAAAGCGGAGCTAGGCGTCACCGTTCGTCCGCGCTGGCCGCTGGCTGAGCTTCCGGCGGCATAATTTCTGCGGTTTCACAGGCCGACGTCCTGTCGGCCTGCCTTCTCGACTTATTCCATACTCTTACACAGCGAGCAAATCGCCCCCTGATGCTTAGGCGAATGCATCACGTCAGGACGTTCGTACTCTTCCCGGCAGCTCAGGCAGCGGTAAACGGTGATCGACGCATTACCCTGCGCATCGTAGCGCGGCTCGGCGATACCGTCATCGTGCTGTTTAATGTAATAGCGCCCGCGGGTGGCGATTCCCATGACCGGCGTCATCACGAACGCTACCGCCAGCGCGATCGGCGGCGAGAACGGCGCCAGGGTGTCGCCTAACAGGCCGAAGAAAGCGCTAATCGAAAGGCCTGCCGCGAGGGCAAAAGAGACTACGCCTACCGGGTTGACGTTGTAAATCATCCCGCGGCGGTATTCCGGCTGTGCCGGGGCCAGCTTCAGCACCCCTTTATTGACGGTGATATCGGTGGCGACCACCACCACCCAGGCGATGGCAAAGTTGGAATAGAAGCCGAGGATCCACGACAGAGCGCTAAACATGTCGCCTTCCATCAGGGCGAGAGCGATAGCCAGGTTGACGATGACGAAAATAATTCGCCCCGGGTAGCGTTTGGTAGTGCGCGTCCAGGCGCTGGTCCACGCCAGCGAACCGGAATAGGCGTTAGTGACGTTAATTTTAATCTGCGAGATAACCACCAGCACCACGGCGAGGGTGAGCGCCAGCCAGCCGGGGACGAGGTTATCGAAGACGCTGACGAACTGCTGTACCGGTTCGGTATTGTGCACCGCCGGGAAGCGGGTTAGCAGATAGAAGCCGAGAAAAGCGCCGATAATCTGCTTAATCGCACCCAATACCACCCAGCCCGGGCCGGCAGAGAATACCGCCAGCCACCAGCTTTTACTGTTTTCCGCGGTCTTCGGCGGCATAAAGCGCAGGTAGTCGATCTGCTCGCCAATCTGCATGATCAGCGACAGGCATACTCCCGCGCCGAGCATAATGGCGGTTAAATCTACCGTTGCGGCGTGGTTTTTACCGGCGAAGCTCATAAAGCCGTCTACCAGATCCGGGTCTTTGGCGATAAGCCAGGCCACCGGAACCACCATCAGGATCAGCCACAGCGGCGTCGTCCAGACCTGAAGGCGAGTCAGCGCCTTCATGCCGTAGACCACCAGCGGCAATACCATCAGGGTGGCGATGAGGTAGCCCATCCACAGCGGGATCCCTAAGCCCACCAGCAGACCCTGGGCCATAATCGAGCCTTCGAGGGCGAAAAAGATAAAGGTAAATCCGGCAAAGATAATGCTGGTGATCACCGAGCCAAAGTAGCCGAAACCGGCGCTGCGGGTGATTAAGTCGAGGTCGATGTTATAGCGCGCGGCGGTAATCGCCAGCGGGATACCGGTGAGAAAAATGACCAGCGCCGCCAGCAGGATGGCATAAATCGCGTTAGTGGTGCCCCAGGCCATGCCGATGCTGGCGCCGATAGAAAAATCGGCGAGGTAGGCGATGCCGCCTAATGCCGTCACCGCGACAACCCCAGGACCCCAGCGGCGAAAGCTCAGCGGGGCATAGCGAAGCGTATAGTCTTCCAGCGTTTCTTTTGAGCCGGAGGCGTTGGTTTGCGCAGGTAAATCAGTTTTTATATCCAGTGATGACATCGTCATTCCTTAATAGTCAGGCATGACTGGAATTAGCAAACCTTATGCCACATCGCAGGGCAGGTGCTTTCAGGGCTTCGGAGAGAGGATGACTAAAGAGAGGGCAGGAGATGCACCATCCCGACATCTGTGCGCCGGGATGGTGCAGGGGCTACTTGCTGAGCATGCCCTTGTCTTCGATAAAAGCGATGATATTTTGCAGGCCGTCGCCGCTTTTCAGGTTGGTGAAGCTCCACGGGCGTTCGCCGCGCATGCGTAGGGTATCGCGCTCCATCACCTCAAGGGAGGCGCCCACGTAGGGTGCAAGATCGGTTTTGTTGATCACCAGGAAGTCAGATTTGGTGATCCCCGGCCCGCCTTTGCGCGGGATCTTTTCTCCTTCCGCCACGTCGATGACGTAGATGGTGAGATCCGCCAGCTCCGGGCTGAAGGTGGCGCTCAGATTATCGCCGCCGCTTTCCACAAAGATCAGATCGAGATTGCCAAATTTTTCGCTCAGCGCTTCCACCGCAGCCAGGTTCATCGATGCGTCTTCGCGAATGGCGGTATGCGGGCAGCCGCCGGTTTCGACGCCGACAATTCGCTCTGGCTCCAGAGCTCCAGCCTCGGTAAGAATGCGCTGATCTTCTTTGGTGTAGATGTCGTTGGTGACTACCGCCAGCTGCCAGGTGTCGCGCATGGCTTTGCAGAGGGCTTCCAGCAGCGCGGTTTTTCCGGAGCCGACCGGGCCGCCGACGCCAACGCGCAGCGGTTGTTTAATCGTGTTCATACCTTCTCCTAAGAACGGAATAATCGGGAATACTGGGTTTCGTGCCGCGCGGAAGCGATAGCCGCAAGCGGCGTCGCCGAACCGATGGCGTTGTCCGGGGTCGCCAGGGCGCTGTCCATGTCCGCCGCATAGCGGTCGCACAGGCGCAGAATCAACTGCTGTGCTGCCTGCTGGCCGAAGGGCACCAGCTTGACGCCCGCCATCACCGCGCTTTCAATCCAGCTATAGCCAAGGCTCAGGGCCAGGTCAGGAATGGCTATCTGCCAGCGTACGCCAAGCCACGCCATGCCGGTTAACTGGCTTTGCTGGCACAGCCTGCGCCACTCGGGCGGGCAGTCCGGCTGCCAGTCAGCCAGCAGCCGGGTGAAGGCCGCGCCGCGATTGCGCTCTTCATCGCGCAGCTCGCGGGTTTCCCGACAGGCGAGCAGATAAGCGGTCCAGCGCTGCGCTGAGACCAGATCGCCCGCTTCGCAGGCCCGGTAGAGCCGGGCAAACAGCGGCAGGTCGACGGTAAAAAAGCTCTGCTCCATCTGCCGCAGCTGCCAGCGCTCAAAGGCGGCGGTATCCGGGACCCAGCCCGCCTCCACCGCCCACTCCAGCCCCTGGGACCAGCTGTAGCCGCCAACCGGGAGGCTGCTGCTGGCAAGCTGCATCAGGCGCAGACGTTTTTCCGGCGTCGGCATTTAGTGACTGTGCTCATGATGGTGGTGATGATGATGATGGCCGTGCGACTCGCTGGCGTAGGCGCCGGCTTCCGGTTCAAACGGCAGATGCGCGAAATCCACGGCCAGGCCAAACTGGCGCAGCATATTGTCCAGTACGTGGTCATGATGGTAGCGCAGTTCGCCGGGCATGATTTGTAGCGGCACGTGGCGGTTGCCGAGGTGATAGCAGGCTTTCGCCAGCACAAAAGGGTCATCGCAGCGCACCACCGAAACGGCCTCATCGGCGGCGATGACCTCGACAAACTCGCTGCCGTTTTCGTTGCTGAGAATATCACCGCCGCGCAGCAGCAGGCCGCGCGGCAGCAGCAGGCCCGCCTGGCGGCCATCGTTGAGGGTGACTTTAATACGGCTTTTTACCCGTACGTCAATCGGCAGGGTAACGCTGGCCGTGGCCTGCGCCGGGGTCTCTACCCGCTGGGTCAAATAAAGCATTTGCGCTCCTTAAAACAGGAAATAACGTTGCGCCATCGGTAACACGTCCGCCGGTTCGCTGGTTATCAGTTCGCCGTCGATGCGCACCTCGTAGGTTTGTGAATCCACGGTAATATTGGGCAACAGGCCGTTGTGGTGCATATCGGCTTTTTGTACCGTGCGGCAGCCTTTCACCACCGCCGTCGCGCTGTGCAGGTTCAGCCGTTCAGCGACGCCGTTTTCCGCCGCCGCCTGCGACAGGAAGGTTAAACGGCAGCGGTGACGAGCGCTGCCCAGTGCGCCGAACATAGGCCGATAGTGCACCGGCTGCGGCGTCGGGATAGATGCGTTGATGTCGCCCATCGGCGCCATGGCGATCATGCCGCCTTTGACGATCGTCGCCGGTTTTACGCCGAAGAACGCCGGGGACCACAGCACCAGATCCGCCAGTTTCCCCACTTCAATCGAGCCGACTTCATGGGCGATACCGTGGGTCAGCGCTGGATTAATAGTGTATTTGGCGATATAGCGCTTCACGCGGAAATTATCGTTATCGCCGCTCTCTTCCGCCAGCGGGCCGCGCTGGACTTTCATCCGGTGCGCCACCTGCCAGGTACGTAACACCACTTCGCCGACGCGACCCATGGCCTGCGAATCGGACGAGGTAAGGGAGAAGGCGCCCAGGTCGTGCAGGACGTCTTCCGCGGCGATGGTTTCCCGCCGAATGCGCGATTCGGCAAACGCCACGTCCTCGGCGATATCCGGGTCGAGATGATGGCAAACCATCAGCATGTCCAGATGCTCGTCAATGGTGTTGACGGTGTATGGCAGCGTCGGATTGGTCGACGAGGGCAGAATATTGGGGTGCGCGCAGGCGGTAATAATGTCCGGCGCATGGCCGCCGCCCGCGCCTTCGGTATGGAAAGTATGGATAGTGCGTCCGCCTATGGCCGCCAGGGTATCCTCAACGAAGCCGGACTCATTGAGGGTGTCGCTGTGCAACGCGACCTGCACGTCCATTTCGTCGGCTACGGTCAGCGCGCAGTTTATTGTCGCCGGGGTCGCGCCCCAGTCTTCGTGAATTTTCAGGCCGATAACCCCGGCCGCGACCTGCTCACGCAGCACATCCGGATTTGAGCCATTGCCTTTACCCAGCAGGCCGACATTGACCGGCAGGCTGTCCGCAGCCTGCAGCATCCGCGAGATGTACCACGGCCCCGGCGTGCAGGTCGTGGCGTTGGTACCCGCCGCCGGGCCGGTCCCGCCGCCGATCATGGTGGTGACGCCGGAGACCAGCGCTTCTTCCGCCTGCTGCGGGCAGATCCAGTGAATGTGCGTATCGACGCCGCCGGCGGTGACGATCTTGCCTTCCGCGGCAATAATTTCCGTGGCCGCGCCGATCGGGATCGTGACGTTGGGTTGAATGTCCGGGTTGCCGGCTTTGCCGATCGCGAAGATCCGTCCATCTTTGACGCCGATATCGGCTTTGACGATCCCCCAGTAATCGACGATCAGGGCATTAGTCAGTACCAGATCCACGCACCCGGCGGAAAGCATCTGCCCCTGTCCCATACCGTCGCGGATCACTTTACCGCCGCCGAATTTGACCTCTTCGCCGTAGGTGGTCAAATCATCTTCGACCTCGATCCACAGCTCGGTGTCCGCCAGGCGAACTTTATCGCCGGTGGTGGGGCCGAACATGTCGGCATAGGCCTGACGTGAAATCTCACTCATCGTTTGCCTCCAGGGGGCCCATCACCTCACCGCGAAAACCGAATACCGTGCGGGCTCCGGCCATCGCTACCAGCTCCACCTCGCGCTTTTGGCCCGGCTCGAAGCGCACTGCGGTTCCGGCGGCGATATTGAGACGGTAGCCCGTTGCCTGCAGGCGATCGAACTTCAGCGCCGGGTTGACCTCGGCGAAGTGATAATGGGAACCGACCTGAATCGGCCGGTCGCCGTGATTTTCAACGATAATGCAGCAGGTAGCCCGGCCGACGTTAAGCGCTATCTGGCCCGGTTTAACCTGATATTCTCCTGGGATCATCGCGCTACCTCAGATTATCGGGTTATGGACGGTAACCAGCTTCGAGCCGTCGGGAAAGGTGGCTTCGACCTGGATATCGGGGATCATTTCCGGCACGCCTTCCATGACCTGCTCGCGGCTGAGGACGTGGCGACCCTCTTCCATCAGTTCTGCGACGCTTCTGCCATCACGTGCGCCTTCCATAATAAAGGCGCTAATCAGGGCCACGGATTCGGGATAGTTCAGCTTCAGCCCGCGGGCCAGGCGACGCTCCGCCACCAGCGCGGCGGTAAACAGCAACAGCTTGTCTTTTTCTCTGGGTGTCAGTTCCATAGCGTTCTCTTAAGTCAGCCAGATTCGGGGAGTTAGCGGAGATTTGCCGGTCAGATGCGGGCGCATAAACTGCCAGATATCGCGCATCGCCCGCTGGCAAAGCATATTGTCATCACCTAAAAAACGTACCGTCAGCAGGCCGTCGGTGAGCGTGGCGCCGGCGTAGTTTGCCAGCGGCGTAAGCTTTTCGCGTACGCCTTCCAGCAGCGTTTCGTTCGCCGGGTAGAACAGCATCGTTCCCACCCACGGCTGCTGCGCGACGCAGGCCAGCTCTCCATCGGCCAGGCTCAGGCGCTCAATCAGCAGCGGAGAGCCGTCGATCCACACTTCCAGCCGATTGGCGAGCGCGCCGTGGCTAAAGGCTTCGCCGATGACCGGACGGCCAAGACACAGCAGGTCCCAGGCCAGCAGCGTGCTGGAGGAGGTGAGGTGAAACGCGGTGTGCAAAGCGGCGTTGGCGCCGGGAAAGAAGATCGCATCCTGCGGAAGCCACTCGAGCGTCGAGTTTTCGGCCAGCGTCATGGTTTGTTGAAGCCGCGCCTGCGCGCCGCTGCTGCGATAAAACTTGCTGGCGCCGGGCATGGTGATCAGGGTATGGCAACCAGGTTCAATCGTGGCGCTGATGACCAGTTCATCGCCGCCGACGATACCGCCGGGCGGATGAAGCAGATAGAGATGGCAGGTCTCTTCTTCGGGATAAAACGGGCGCTGAACGGTGAGGGGACCGACATGACGGCGAGAGGCGAGCGTGGTTTTCCCGCCGAGAAGCTGGAACTGCAGGTCCAGCGTGGCCTGCCAGCCTTTTTTATTCTGTGGTAACACGGTGCCGTGCAATGTCGCGCCCCTGCAAAATCAAGATAAAACAGCAGCGAAGAGTATTGATCGGGGGGGGATCATCCCGGTCATATGAAAAGCTTATGCCCGTCATATTTCGAGCAGCGGCTGCGTGAGCGCAGCCGAATTACCTGGGGCTCAATTGACGCCTTGTCACGAAGTTGCGTCGAAGCAAAGGTTATTTCTGCTCCGGCGTTTTGTTCTTCTTTTTGAAACGAGTCCAGATGCGGGTTTCCTGGCGCCGCCACAGACGCTGAATGTTGTCGTGATGGCGTAGCAGAATCAGGCATGAAAGCATCGATACCGGGAAAGTATACTGCGGTTTGAACCACCAGACATAAAATGGCGCAATCAGCGCGCTGACGATCGCCCCCAGCGAGGAGTAGCCGCTGAGCAGAATAGTGAGCAGCCAGGTCCCGGCCATCACGCCGGTAAGATCCCAGCCAATAGGCGCAATCGCGCCGAAGGCAGTAGCCACGCCTTTACCGCCGCGAAAATTAAAGAACACAGGCCAGATATGGCCCACGCAGGCGGCAATCGCCACCAGACCGAGCCAGAACGGCGTCAGGCCTAATGCCCATGCCCCCCACACCGGCAGCATGCCTTTCAGGACGTCAAAAATAAGTACCGCTACGGCTGCGCCCTTACCGCCAATTCGCAGGACGTTAGTCGCCCCTGGATTGCCGGAACCGCTGTCTCGGGGGTCAGGAAGGCCAGCGAGACGGCAAACAAGAATGGCGCTGGAGATTGAGCCGCAGAGGTAGGCGAGGATAACCAGTCCTGGCGCGATTGCACTCATCAGCTGTTCCATTTTGAAAGTGTCGTTTGATCCCCTGCGCATTGGCTTGCCCGGACGCATAGCCTCGCTATGTTCCTGGAGCCTTGCCACGTCGCTGTCTTCCGGCAACGCAAATTATTTAGGGGATGTCTTTGCATCTGTGGATAATACGCATAATTGGCCGGAAGTGGTATCCGGTTTAGCCAAAAAGCAGGCAGGTCGTGATGGATATTGTATTTATAGAGCAACTTTCGGTAATCACCACTATTGGGGTTTACGACTGGGAACAAACCATTGAACAGAAGCTGGTGTTCGATATCGAAATGGCGTGGGATAACCGCAAAGCGGCAGCCAGCGATGATGTCAGCGATTGTCTCAGCTATGCCGATATCAGCGAGCTGGTTATCAACCACGTCGAGGGCGGGCGCTTTGCGTTGGTAGAGCGCGTGGCGGAAGAAATTGCCGACCTGCTGCTGGAAAATTTTCAATCTCCATGGGTTCGTATTAAAGTCAGCAAGCCTGGCGCGGTAGCCCGGGCGGCCAACGTTGGCGTCATTATTGAACGTGGCCTTAATCTGAAACAAAACTTTTCAGGTCATACTCGTTAAACAAATTGCGTTTATACCGGTCATAGAATCCGGCTATCAGGTTATTTTTCTTGCCGTATTGTCCCTGGCAGCGCTCGAAATCTTTGCGTACAACCTGTACGCTCCCGTTTCTGCGCGCTGCCTGAGGCCAAATAATTACGCCTGCTAGCGCAGTTCTTCGTATCTGGTTTTTTTCATTTTACTTTTAAAGGGTTTAATTGGATGAGCGATATACACTCGCTGCTGGTGGCGGCAATATTGGGTGTGGTTGAAGGTTTAACAGAATTTTTACCTGTTTCCAGTACTGGCCATATGATTATTGTCGGGCATCTGCTGGGTTTTGAAGGCGATACCGCAAATACTTTTGAAGTAGTGATTCAGCTGGGTTCGATTCTCGCGGTTGTGGTGATGTTCTGGCGCCGCCTGTTCGGTCTTATTGGTATTCATTTTGGTAAAAAACCTGTTCATGAAGGCGAAGGCAGCGGCCGCCTGTCGCTTATCCATATTCTTTTAGGAATGATCCCGGCGGTGGTGCTGGGGCTGATTTTCCACGACTCCATCAAGTCTCTGTTCAATCCGATAAACGTGATGTATGCGCTGATTGTGGGCGGCGTGCTGCTGATCGCGGCGGAAGTGCTGAAGCCAAAACAGCCGCGCGCGGTGGGCATAGATGATATGACCTATCGTCAGGCGTTCGTGATTGGCTGCTTCCAGTGCCTGGCGCTGTGGCCGGGATTCTCGCGCTCCGGGGCAACAATTTCCGGTGGGATGTTGATGGGCGTGAGCCGCTATGCGGCCTCTGAGTTCTCTTTCCTGCTGGCGGTGCCGATGATGATGGGCGCAACCGTGCTGGATATGTACAAGAGCATTGGGTTCCTGAGCGCCAGCGATATTCCGATGTTTGCCGTCGGTTTTGTCACGGCGTTTATCGTTGCGCTGATTGCGATTAAAACCTTCCTGCAGCTGATTAAACGTATTTCGTTTATCCCGTTCGCCATTTACCGTTTTATCGTGGCGGCAGCGGTTTACGTGGTCTTCTTCTAAGCGGCCGGCCCTCAGTCCTGTGGCTGAGGGCAACGCTTTTCTTTCCACTCTGCGACGGCCTGAATCCGCCGACGCGTCAGCTCTTCACGAATCTCAATTCCCTGAAAACCTTCCGCAACCACCTCTTTTGTTGAGACCGCCCGGGCCACATCCCAGGCTTCCAGCAGCAGGCGTCCCTGAGGGTAATCGCGGGCTTCGAAGCCGGTACGTCCGCGCACGTCGGCTTCGCTGGTTAAGGCAATTTGCCTGACCCGCTGTGGCTTGCGCCAGGCATCGATATTATCGAACAGCTTAACCAGCGTTTTGGGCTGCAGCATGGGTAGGGTGTGGATCAGATCGTGAAATTCAGCGACCAGTTTTGCCAGGTCGCGGAGATCGTTTGGTACCCGCAGCCGGTTGCAAAGCTGTTCGACCAGCTTTACGCCTGCCGGACCGTGGCCATGGTGACGCGGCCAGAGCTCCTTCGGCGTCAGTCCTTTCCCCAGGTCGTGACATAGCGTCGCGAAACGCACGTCGACTTCCGGTGAAAGCATCGCTGCCATGGTGACGGTCATCAGAGTGTGCAGCCCGGTATCAATTTCCGGATGCCATTTTGCCGGAGCCGGTACGCCATAAAGAGCGTCGACTTCCGGGAATAGCACCTTGAGCGCACGGCAGTCGCGTAAGGTCTGGAAGAAAACCTGTGGGTTGCGGGTGGTAAGGGCGCTTTCCGTCTCTTTCCACACCCGCTCGGGCGTAAGGTGCGCAAGCTCACCGGCATCGGTCATCGTGCGCATCAGCGTCATGGTTTCATCGGCGATGCGGAATCCCAGATGCGCGTAGCGGGCGGCAAACCGCGCCACGCGCAGAACGCGTAACGGGTCTTCGCTGAAGGCGGGCGAAACGTGGCGCAGCAGACGCTGGCGTAAATCGGCCTGGCCGCCGTAGGGATCGATAATCTCACCATCGGCGTCCTGGGCCAGCGCGTTGATGGTCAAATCGCGACGCAGCAGATCTTGTTCAAGAGTGACGTCGGCAGCGGCATAGCAGGTAAAGCCGGTATAGCCGGCCCCGGATTTTCGCTCGGTACGCGCCAGGGCGTACTCTTCACGGCTTTGCGGATGAAGGAACACGGGAAAATCGCGGCCTACCTGCTGGTAGCCCGCGTCGAGAAGCTGCTGAGGCGTGGCACCCACCACAACCCAATCTTTATCCTTAACCGGTAGTCTTAATAACGCATCCCGCACTGCACCACCGACCAGATAAACCTTCACGCCTTACTCTCCCGTCTTCATTTTCTTACGATGATACGTAAGTCTGGCAGAGAAGACGAATTAGTTCATCCAACGGTCTTTGCGTTTACGGCTCGGCACCAGGTGCGGCAGCACCAGACCGAGAATCAGGCCGACGCCAAGCACGCCGCCGCCGTACATAAACCACTGCATGATAATGGTGCGCTGTTTGTCATCAAGCTGCAGATTAGCGGCATTGACCTTCTTCTGTGCGACAACCAGCTCGTTTTTCAGCTTTTGGTTCTCTTCTTTCAGGCCGTTGATGACGGCATCGCTACCGGCGACCTTCTTCTGCATGTCCGCCGTGCGCTGGTTCCAGGTGGTATCTATGTTGTTCAGCTTGTCGGTCAGGGTTTTGACCTGGTTTTCCAGATCCGGTACGCGGGTGCGCAGGCTGGGCTCGTTGCTCAGCTCTTTCAGTGGGATCCAGGCAGTACGGCCGCTGCTGTCGCGTACCTGAGCATAGCTCGTGCTGTCGTTGGTCTGCAGCACGGCGACTTCTTCCCCGGCGTTGATGGTTCCGACAAGGCGATAGTTATCGCCCGGACCGCTGCGAACCCAGGTATTCAGTTCATCTGAAACGTAACGCTTTTCTTCCGCGTGAACCGCCGTGGCGGCGCTCAGCGCCAGCAAAGTCAATGTAATAAGGCGTAATTTTGGCATCAGGTCATCGTTTGGTCATAAAAAGTTGAACGATAGTAGTGGCATCGCCGAAGCGACGCAAAGTTTTCCGCCACAATCGGAATCATCCAGGAGGTGGCCCGGCAAAATGCGCATTGCATGGCGATTCGCCGCAAAATACTATCTACTGACAAGAAATATCGTTGTTAGTTCGCCGCAATTTCCCGGCACAGCATATAAGCGGAAGAATTCAGTCATGGCTCAAGAAATCGAATTAAAGTTTATCGTCGCTCAGGATGGGGTTGACGCGCTGCGTCAGCACCTCAATACGCTTGAGGCAAAGCATACGCCCGCAGGTCAATTGCTGAATATCTACTACGAAACGGCGGATAACTGGCTGCGCCGCCACGATATGGGGCTGCGCATTCGCGGCGACCAGGGGCGCTATGAAATGACGCTGAAAATCGCCGGCCGCGCGGTGGGCGGCCTGCATCAGCGTCCGGAATATAACATCCCGCTGGAAACCGCGGAGCTGGCGCTGGATAAACTGCCGGCCGAAGTCTGGCCGCAGGGTGAACTGCCGGCGGAACTTGCGCAAAACGTACAGCCGCTTTTCAGCACTGATTTTGAGCGTGAAAAGTGGGTAGTGAAGGAGGGTGGCAGCGAAATTGAAATCGCTCTCGACCGCGGCAAAGTCAAAGCCGGCGAGCATAGTCAGCTGATTTGTGAACTGGAGCTGGAGCTCTTGTCTGGTAATACGCAGGACGTTCTCACACTTGCCCGTCGCCTGCTGGACACCGGCGTGCTGCGCCAGGGAAGCCTGAGCAAAGCGGCGCGTGGTTACCATCTGGCGCAGGGCAATGAAGAGCGCCAGCTGACGGCGCTATCCATTCTCCGCGTGGTGCCGAAGGCCAGCGTCGAACAGGGGCTGGAAGCGGCGCTGGAAAGCGCGCTGGCGCACTGGCTATATCACGATGAAGTCCTCAATCGCGGCAATCTGAAGGCGAAAGCGGAGATTCTGCACGCCATCGCCCGCGTACGGCACGCGCTGGTACTGTTTGGCGGCATTGTCCCGCGTAAGGCAACCACGCTGCTGCGGGAGCGTTTGAGCGAAGCCGAGGCAGCGCTGGCGGAGGCCGAAACGGCCCAGGCGGCGCTTTTCAGCGTGGCGACGGTCAGAGCTAAGCTGGCGCTCACCGAGCTGCTGGTAAACCGCGGCTGGCGCCCTTTCCTGAGCGCAGCGGGGGAGCAGAAAATTGTCGGATCGTTTAAACGCTTCGCGGATATTCAGCTCTCCAGAGCGGCGGCGGAACTGAAAAACGCCTTCCGCCAGGCATCCCCTGACGGTTATGCCGATCAGCTTCCGCGTCTGACTCGTGAAATTGACACCGTACAGCTGCTATCAGGAGCCTATATCGACGCGGCCGGACCGTGGCTGGAAAACTGGCAGGAAATCCGCCGGGCGATTGCGCACAACGACAGCAGCGTCATTGAATATTTTCGTCGTCAGGCGCTGGCAGCGGAGCCGTTCTGGCTGCATAGTGGAAAACGATAATTACAGGCCAGGGAGCCCCTAAGATGCCGCTTTCTTCGCAATTACAGCAGCACTGGCAGACGGTCAAAGATCGGCTGCCAGCGGATTTTCCCGTATCAGCGTTGAGCGATCGGGCGCAATCGGTGATGACTTTCAGCGATTTCGTCGAACAGAGTCTCATCGCTCAGCCGCACTGGCTGGCAGAACTTGAAACCTCCCCTCCTGAGGCGCAGGAGTGGCGTCACTACGCCGACTGGCTGCAGGTTTGCCTGGCAGAGGTCAATGATGAAGCCGCGCTGATGCGCGAGCTGCGTCAGTTCCGCCGCAGGATTATGGTGCGTATCGCCTGGGCTCAGGCGCTATCGTTGATCGGCGAAGAGAGTAGTTTGCAGCAGCTAAGCGCATTAGCGGAGACGTTAATCGTTGCCGCACGCGACTGGCTTTATGCCGCCTGCTGTCGCGAATGGGGCACCCCGTGTAATGCTGAAGGTTCACCGCAGCCGCTGCTGATCCTCGGGATGGGCAAGCTCGGCGGCGGCGAGCTGAACTTCTCCTCCGACATCGATCTGATTTTCGCCTGGCCTGAGCACGGCTCCACGCGCGGCGGACGTCGCGAGCTGGATAACGCGCAGTTTTTTACTCGTCTCGGGCAGCGCCTGATTAAGGTACTGGATCAGCCCACTCAGGATGGATTTGTGTATCGCGTAGATATGCGTCTGCGTCCGTTTGGCGACAGCGGCCCGCTGGTGCTGAGTTTTGCCGCGCTGGAGGATTACTACCAGGAGCAGGGGCGAGACTGGGAACGTTACGCGATGGTGAAGGCGAGAATTATGGGCGATAACGATGACGCCTATGCCAGCGAGCTGCGCGCCATGCTGCGGCCGTTTGTCTTCCGCCGCTACATTGATTTCAGCGTGATTCAGTCCCTGCGTAACATGAAGGGTATGATTGCCCGTGAAGTGCGCCGCCGGGGACTGAAGGACAACATCAAACTCGGCGCGGGCGGTATCCGCGAAATTGAATTCATCGTCCAGGTCTTTCAGCTGATTCGTGGCGGTCGCGAGCCGATGCTGCAGCAGCGGGCCTTGCTGCCGACGCTGGCCGCTATCGAAGAGCTGCACCTGCTGCCGGAAGGCGATGCGCAGAGGCTGCGCGAAGCCTATCTGTTTTTACGTCGCCTGGAAAACCTGCTGCAAAGCATCAACGATGAGCAGACGCAAACCCTGCCGCAGGATGAGCTTAATCGTTCCCGGCTGGCATGGGGGATGGGCGTCGCCGACTGGGATACGCTCAGCGCCAGACTGGCGGAGCAGATGGTCGACGTGCGGCGCGTCTTTAATGAATTAATTGGCGACGATGAAACCCAGTCGCCGGATGAACAACTTGAAGAGTACTGGCGCGAACTGTGGCAGGACGCGCTGCAGGAGGACGATACCAGTCCGGCGTTGGCGCATCTTGCTGATAGCGATCGCCGCAGCGTGCTGGCGCTGATCGCTGATTTTCGTAAAGAGCTTGACCGGCGCACGATTGGCCCGCGCGGTCGTCAGGTACTCGATCAGCTCATGCCGCATCTGCTGAGCGAAATTTGCTCGCGCGTGGATGCTCCGGTGCCGCTGGCGCGCATCACGCCGCTACTTACCGGGATTGTCACCCGCACAACCTATCTTGAGCTGCTGAGTGAATTCCCCGGCGCGTTAAAGCACCTGATCAGCCTGTGCGCCGCATCGCCGATGGTCGCCAACCAGCTGGCCCGTCACCCGCTGCTGCTGGATGAGCTGCTGGATCCGAATACGCTCTATCAGCCGACGGCTACCGACGCCTACCGCGATGAGCTACGGCAGTATCTGCTGCGCGTACCGGAAGATGATGAAGAGCAGCAGCTGGAGGCGCTGCGCCAGTTTAAGCAGGCGCAGCTGCTGCATATCGCGGCGGCCGATATTGCCGGGACGCTGCCGGTGATGAAAGTGAGCGATCACTTAACCTGGCTGGCTGAGGCGATGATTGACGCGGTGGTCCAGCAGGCATGGCTGCAGATGGTGGCTCGCTACGGGCAGCCGACGCACCTGCACGATCGCCAGGGGCGCGGTTTTGCGGTGGTCGGCTACGGCAAGCTGGGGGGGTGGGAGCTGGGCTACAGTTCTGACCTCGACTTGGTGTTCCTGCACGATTGCCCGATGGAGGTAATGACCGACGGCGAGCGCGAAATCGACGGCCGCCAGTTTTATCTGCGTCTGGCGCAGCGCATCATGCATCTTTTCAGTACCCGTACATCTTCAGGCATTCTGTACGAAGTGGACGCTCGCTTACGCCCCTCTGGCGCAGCGGGGATGCTGGTCACTACCGCCGATTCTTTTGCTGATTATCAACAGAATGAGGCCTGGACATGGGAGCATCAGGCGTTGGTGCGCGCTCGCGTAGTGTATGGCGATCCAGAGCTACAGGCGCGCTTTGATACCATTCGTCGGGATATTCTCACCACCCCGCGGGAAGGTGAAAAACTGCAGACCGAAGTGCGGGAAATGCGGGAAAAAATGCGCGCCCACCTTGGTAATAAGCATGCCGATCGCTTTGATATTAAAGCCGATGCGGGGGGGATCACGGATATTGAATTTATTACTCAGTATCTGGTCCTACGCTATGCCAGTGATAAACCAAAGCTCACGCGCTGGTCCGATAATGTGCGAATTCTGGAACTGCTGGCGCAGAACGACATTATGGATGAGGCAGAGGCGAGAGCGTTAACCCATGCTTACACAACGCTACGCGATGCGCTACATCATCTGGCCCTGCAGGAGCAGCCGGGGAACGTGGCGCCGGACGCCTTTAGCCTTGAGCGTGAACAGGTCAGCGCCAGCTGGCAGAAATGGTTGATGGCTTAACTAAAAAAGCGGGTGTGCTATTATCGCGCGCAAAGTTTGCGTCTCGCAGGAGAAAGTAATGAAAGTAACGCTGCCAGAGTTTGAACGAGCAGGAGTGTTGGTGGTTGGCGATGTGATGCTTGACCGCTACTGGTATGGCCCCACCAGCCGTATTTCGCCGGAAGCGCCGGTGCCGGTGGTGAAGGTAGAAAATATCGAAGAACGCCCTGGCGGTGCAGCGAACGTGGCGATGAATATCGCTTCACTCGGTGCGACCTCTCGCCTGGTTGGCCTGACCGGGATTGACGATGCTGCCCGTGCGCTGAGTAAAGCGCTGGCTGACGTCAATGTGAAGTGTGACTTCGTATCCGTCCCGACGCATCCGACGATTACCAAACTGCGTGTACTGTCGCGCAACCAGCAGCTGATTCGCCTCGATTTTGAAGAGGGGTTCTCTGGCGTCGACCCGCAGCCGATGCACGAGCGTATTCAGCAGGCGCTGAGTTCCATCGGCGCGCTGGTGCTGTCTGATTACGCCAAGGGCGCGCTGACCAGCGTTCAGACCATGATCAAGCTGGCTCGCGATGCTGGCGTTCCGGTGCTTATCGACCCGAAAGGCACGGATTTTGAACGCTATCGTGGCGCGACTCTGTTGACGCCAAACCTCTCCGAGTTCGAGGCGGTAGCGGGCAAGTGTAAGGATGAAGAAGAGATCGTTGAGCGCGGGATGAAAATCATCGCCGATTTTGAACTGTCCGCGCTGCTGGTGACCCGCTCCGAGCAGGGCATGACGCTGCTGCAGCCGGGCAAGCCGCCGCTGCATATGCCTACTCAGGCGCAGGAGGTTTATGACGTTACCGGTGCTGGCGATACGGTAATTGGCGTGCTGGCGGCGACGCTGGCGTCCGGCAATACGCTGGAAGAAGCCTGCTACTTTGCCAACGCGGCGGCTGGCGTGGTGGTCGGTAAACTCGGAACCTCAACCGTTTCACCTATCGAACTGGAGAACGCGGTACGCGGGCGCTCTGAGACCGGTTTTGGCGTGATGAGCGAAGAAGAGCTGAAGCAGGCGGTAGCCGCGGCGCGCAAGCGCGGCGAGAAAGTAGTGATGACCAATGGCGTGTTCGACATTTTGCATGCGGGCCATGTTTCTTATCTGGCGAACGCGCGTAAGCTGGGCGATCGACTGATTGTTGCGGTGAACAGCGACGCTTCAACTAAGCGTCTGAAAGGCGAGACTCGTCCGGTCAACCCGCTGGAGCAGCGGATGATCGTGCTGGGCGCGCTGGAAGCCGTTGACTGGGTGGTTTCTTTTGAAGAGGATACCCCGCAGCGTCTGATCGCCGGGATTCTGCCGGATCTGCTGGTAAAAGGTGGCGACTATAAGCCGGAACAGATTGCCGGTAGCGAAGAGGTGTGGGCAAACGGCGGCGAGGTGCTGGTGCTTAACTTCGAAGATGGCTGTTCGACAACCAACATCATCAAGAAGATCCAAAAAGATAGCGAGCAGTAATGTTTTCGCTTCAGGCGTTAGCGACTGTGTATCCGAAATTGCCCTGCCAAATGAAGCGTAACCGGCGTTAATGCTGCAAAGTAGTACAAAAGAGGCCCGCGGTCGCATAATCGTGGGCCTCTTTTTATTTAATGACGGCATAAATGATTTTGCTCAATAAAGCATCCTTTTAGGCGCATTTTTCGTACAAAAAAAGCTAAGGTAATAATAAATACTGAAGCTAGTAAAAAGCATATGACCAATCAGAACATCAACGGCTGAAGGAGTATGCGTATGAAGAATAACGATATGTATTTGATGAAGAATTTTGATTTTCTGGCTCAGAGTTTCGCCAGAATGAACGCACAAGGTCAGCCAGTCGATCTTCAGGCCATTGTAGGAAATATGGATGAAGAACATCGTGAGTGGTTTTGTCAACGATATGAACTTTATCGCCGGCAGGCAAATAAAGTCACAACACCAGAAGCGGAGCTGGAGCACTAATATACATATCGCAGCGCTAATACGACAACGGGCCTTACGGCCCGTTGCTTGTTTTTACTGCTTTTCTTCGGCGTCTGGAGCCACCGGCGCGATCGCCGAGCGGCTTTCCAGCTCGTTCAGACGCTGTTCCAGAAGCGCCAGTTTTTCGCGAGTGCGCAGCAGCACTTGCGTCTGTACATCGAACTCTTCTCGACTCACCAGGTCCAGGCGAGTTAACTGCGACTGGAGCACCTGACGAATTTTTTTCTCTACGTCTTCCCCCAGATCGCGGAGCCCTTTCGGCATTGATTCATGAACCTGACGGGCGATTTGTTCAATTTTTTTCGGGTCAATCATGGTGAGTTCCTGCTCTGGTCGGTTATCTGCTCATTGTAGTGCGATCGTCGGTGCCTATAAACCATAAATGTTTGAAGCTTATGCATTGCCGACGATAGTCAATAGCGTTATAGTGACTTTGCTTATTCTCAGGGCGGGGCGAAATTCCCCACCGGCGGTAAATCAACCATAGCGTTGAAAGCCCGCGAGCGCTTTCTGTTAATGCAGAAAGGTCAGCAGATCCGGTGTAATTCCGGGGCCGACGGTTAGAGTCCGGATGGGAGAGAGTAACGGCTCAGTCGGGTTTCCGCCCGCTTGCGTTGACTTTTGCCGCTAAACCGGCACTCCTAAGACTGCCCTGATTCTGGTAACCATACAATTAATGAGGTTTTATTACCATGAATCAGACGCTACTTTCCTCTTTTGGTACCGCTTTTGAACGTGTGGAACGTGCTTTAGATGCACTGCGCGAAGGCCGCGGTGTGATGGTGCTTGACGATGAAGATCGTGAAAATGAAGGCGATATGATTTTCGCCGCCGAAACTATGACCGTTGAGCAGATGGCGCTGACCATTCGCCACGGCAGCGGCATTGTTTGCCTGTGCCTGACGGAAGATCGTCGTAAACAGCTCGACCTGCCAATGATGGTTGAGAACAACACCAGCGCTTACGGTACCGGTTTTACCGTGACTATCGAAGCCGCCGAAGGCGTGACCACCGGCGTTTCCGCCGCTGACCGCGTTACCACCGTTCGCGCGGCAATTGCCGATGGCGCGAAGCCGTCAGATCTGAACCGTCCTGGCCACGTTTTCCCACTGCGCGCGCAGCCGGGCGGCGTTCTGACCCGTGGTGGCCATACCGAAGCAACCATCGACCTGGTTACGCTGGCTGGTCTCAAACCGGCAGGCGTACTGTGCGAGCTGACCAACGACGATGGTACTATGGCGCGGGCGCCGCAGTGCATTGAGTTTGCTAAACAGCACAATATGGAAGTGGTCACGATTGAAGATTTAGTGGCTTATCGTCGTGAACACGAGCGTAAAGCGAGCTAATCTGGCTTATCTGCTTAACAAGGCCCACGTCATGTGGGCCTTGTTGTTTTTACCTTTAGCCAATTCCAACCGTTTGTAAAACAACGAGGCTTAATCCCATTACCGACATCCCGCACAGCACGCCGTAGCTTGGGTTGCTTTGTGGATCGAGCTCTTTTGCCAGCGGCATAAGCTCATCTACCGACAGCGCAATCATAATACCGGCGACCGTGGCCATGATTGCGGCCATCAGCACCGGAGAGACCAAACTACCAAGGATCAGCCACGCCAGCACGCCGCCGAAGATTTCCGCCAGGCCGGAGAGTCCCGCCCAGAACACCGCTTTACTCCTGGACCCCGTGGCGGCATATACCGGTCCGGCTACCGCCAGCCCTTCCGGGATATTATGTAAAGCAACGGCTAAGGCAACCCCCATCCCCAGCTCCAGGTTATTGCTGGCCGTCACGAAGGTCGCAATGCCTTCGGGGAAGTTATGCAGACTGATGCCTAATGTCAGCAGTATCGCCGTACGTTTCAGGTTACGCGGGCGGGAAATACCTGGCGTCATCAGATCCTGCGGATGCGCGTGAGGCAACATGCGGTCAAGGGCAAAATAGCCCAGAAGACCGATGATAAACATGCCATAGCCGAGTAAAGGCGACATTCCTTCGGTTGCCAGCGCAGCCGGCAGCATCTCCATTAATGAAATCAGCAACATGATCCCGGCGGCGAAGCCCAGAGAGAACCCCAACAAGCGGTTCGAGGGTTTTTGCCCGATAACGCCAAAAATGGCCCCAATAAAGGTGGCACTCCCTGCCAGCAGGGTCAAAATTATGGGGGATGACATCACTTACCTCTTTATGAAAATGATTCTCATTAATGATATCTCTATTAGTTGATGACCGCGAGAGAGGAGATTCACTCTTTACCGCCCCTTACATTCAAATTTTCTGACGATCATCATCATTCTTATCTGAGTTTAACCTGAATGGAAAGAGCGTAATGTAAATGCATAAACACTCTTAATAAAGGATATCACTATGTCCCTTACCCGTATGCCCGCGCTGTTTCTAGGTCACGGTAGTCCGATGAACGTGCTGGAAGATAACATCTATACTCGCGCCTGGCGGCATCTGGGCGAGACTTTGCCACGGCCTAAAGCCATTGTGGTGATATCCGCGCACTGGTTCACACGCGGTACCGGAGTCACCGCGATGGAAGCGCCGAAAACGATTCATGATTTTGGTGGGTTTCCACAGGCGCTATACGATACCCACTATCCGGCGCCGGGTTCACCAGAACTGGCCAGGCGTTTGGTTGAGCTGCTGGCGCCGGTGCCGGTGACGCTGGATAAAGAAGCCTGGGGCTTTGACCACGGCTCGTGGGGCGTATTGATTAAAATGTATCCCGACGCCGATATTCCGATGGTGCAGCTGAGTATCGACAGTACTAAACCCGCGGCATGGCACTTCGAAATGGGGCGTAAGCTGGCTCAGCTGCGTGATGAAGGGATTATGCTGGTTGCAAGCGGCAACGTAGTGCATAACCTGCGTACCGCGCGCTGGCACGGTGAGAATACGCCATATCCCTGGGCTGAGTCGTTTAATGAATACGTGAAAGCGAATATGAACTGGAAAGGCCCCGTGGCTGAGCATCCGCTGGTGAATTACCTGTCGCATGAAGGTGGAGCACTGTCTAACCCGACGGCCGATCACTTCCTGCCGTTGCTGTACGTGCTGGGGGCCTGGGATGGTGAAGAACCGATAACTATTCCGGTGGAAGGAATAGAAATGGGGTCGTTGAGCATGCTGTCGGTGGTGATTGGCGCCTGAAAATAGATAAACCCCGGCCGTAAAGGATACTGCCGGGGTTAGATGTTACTCGACGAAAATGTGCGGATAAAAACGCGACAGATCCTGGGTGATCATCGCCCGGTCTTCACGAATACCGATTCCCGCAGGCTGGTCGTTAATCAGCCAGCTGCCGATAAGGGTGTAGCTGTCGCCAAACTTCGGCAACGGATAGAACTCCTGTACGATAGTACCTTCTTCACCGTACGGACCTTCCACCGCCTCCAGCACTTTGCCGTTTTCGACAATAGAGATGTTAGCCCCTTCGCGGGAGAAGATGGGTTTGATAACGTATTTTTCCATCTCCGGGTGCGCATCTTCGCTGAAGTAAGCGGCCAGCAGATTCGGATGGTTCGGGAACATCTCCCACAGCAGCGGCAGTAGCGCTTTGTTGGAGATTATGCTCTTCCAGGCCGGTTCCAGCCAGCGCACGCCAGCATCTTCCAGCTTGGTAGAGAAAACCTCCCGCAGCATGTACTCCCACGGATAGAGCTTGAACAGATTACCAATCACCTGATCCTGCAGATCGGTAAACTGACCTTTTTCGCCAAGGCCGATATCTTCGATGTACAGGAACTCGGTTGCCACGCCCGCTTCTGCTGCACAATCCTGCAAATATTGCACGGTACCGCGATCTTCAACGGTGTCGCGGCAGCAGGCCATATGCAGCAGCTGGAAGCCAAACTGTTCGCGCAGCTCGCCGAAGCGATCGATCAGCTTCTCCTGCAGGCTGTTGAACTGATCGCTGCCCGCAGGCAGCTGACCGGCGTTCAGCTGATCTTCCATCCAGAGCCACTGGAAAAAGGCCGCTTCATAGAGAGACGTCGGCGTATCGGCGTTATTTTCCAGCAGTTTTGGTTCTCCCACGCCGTCCCATGCGAGATCGAGACGCGAGTACAGCGATGGCTGGTTGGTTTTCCAGGACTGGCGCACGAATCCCCAGGTATGTTTGGGAATACGAAATTTGGCCATTAAATCGTCGCTGGCGATGACTTTCTCAACCGCCTGCAGACACATCTGATGCAGCTCGGCGGTGACGTCTTCGAGCTTCTCAACCTGCGCCAGCGTCAGTTTGTAATAGGCTTCTTCGCTCCAGTACGGTTCACCGTACATGGTGTGAAAGTTAAAGCCATACTCTGTCGCTTTTTCCCGCCAGTCCGGACGCTCGGTAATGCTGATTCTTTCCATGTTGCTTAGCCGCCCATCGAGCGTGAAGAAGAGGAGCTCGCAGAGCTGCGCTGCATGGTGGATTGTTTCGCGACCGAATCACCGAATCCGCCGCGCGTCACGGTGCTGGTGGTCGCCGGTTTTGGCGCCATCGCGGTTTTCGGCACGTTCATGGTACGGCCCGGCTGCGCTGCGCCGTAGCTCTTACCACCAGCGTCGGTATATTTACCATAGGCCGGGCTGGCCGGATTTTTTGAGCTGAACAGCGGCTGCTGAGCGCCCATTTCGCCGCCCATCATGCGACCCATCATGTAGCCGGCCATCAGTGGCATCCAGAAGCTACCGCTGCTTTGCGTCTGGGCCTGATTTTCCGGAGCCATGCCTGCCTGAGCCGGCGTCTGCTGACACTGGCCTTCACCGAATTCGGCTACGCAATCTTCACGCGTGGCATATTTCGGTGCGGTACGTTCTGCTTCTTTGAGCGCGTTGTTATAGGCAGTGGTGCACTCAGCTGATTTGCTCGGATTGGCGGCAGAGCAGTCATCGGCGTTTTGATACAGAGAAACCGTCTCATCGCTTTGTTCACAACCGGCCAGCATAAATACCGCCGTGACGGCAAGCGCAACGGGAGTTAAATGGCGCGCGCTCCAGCTTTTGCGAAAGGAGGCGTGATTGATATTTTTTGTCCGTTTCATGATTGTCTTTCCTGGACCCAGTGGTATGCGTTTTGTTAACGCTCAGGATAGAGGATGAGTGGTGGAAAATGAAGCGAATAGGGGCGGAAAGCGGGAGATCTTTACGTTGCCTTACGTTTAACGCTTCGCTTACCCGGGCGGATAAGCGAAGCGTGGACTACGTAAGCTGATTACTGACGGAACGGATTACTGCCGCTAGTGCTGCGTACGGATGCCGGTTTTGCCGCGGCGGTATTGCTATAACCGTCTGCGCTGGCGTCCTGTTGCGGATTCTCTGGCGCTACGCTATCCGGCGAAGTCGGGATAGGTTTGCCCAGCGTATTGTTCAGCGCTACCAGGTCCTGCTCATTCAGCGTGCCGAGAGCAGATTTGATGTTCAGTTCGTTGATCAGGTAGTTATAACGTGCGTTGGAGAGCTGCTGTTTGGCGTTATACAGCGTCGTGGTTGCATCCAGCACATCAACGATGGTACGGGTACCCACCGAATAACCGGCTTCCATCGCATCTAATGAACTTTGCGCGGAAACCACGGCCTGTTTGTAGGCGTTGATACTGCTGATAGACGCGTTGACGTTGTTAAAAGATGAACGAACGGTCTGTACGACGCTACGATGTGCGCTTTCCAGCTGTTCGCTGGCGCCCACAAAGTTGTACTGAGCTTGTTTAACCTGCGAGTTAACCATCCCGCCCTGATACAGCGGCAGGGAGAAGCTCAGGCCGATTTTATTCTGCCCGACGTCAGCATCCTGTGAAATGCTCTTTGAGCCGCTGTAGCGGTTATTAGAGACGCCACTGGAAGCGTTCAAATTCAGCGTCGGCAGATGACCATCCTGCGCCTGGCGAATTTGCTCGCGCGCCAGGTCCTGGCTCAGACGGGCCTGCAGCAGCGACAGGTTGCGGTTTTCCGCTTCTTTCAGCAGCGCGTTAACGGCTGACGGCTTGTTGGTTTTAAAACCATCAACGTTTAGAGAGGCCAGCTCCGGATAGTAGTTGCCGGTCACCTGACGCAGCTCTTCAACCGCGTTGTCGAGGTCGTTGCGCGCGGTAACTTCATTCGCCAGCACGGCATCATATTGTGAACGGGCGTTCTGCACGTCGGTGATGGCAACCAGACCAACGTTAAAGCGCTGGGTTGTCTGATCTAACTGGCGGTAAATAGCCTGTTTCTGCGCTTCGGTATAGGAGAGCGTATCGATAGCGGCCAGCACTTTAAAGTAAGCGGTTGCGGTGTTCAGAATTAGCGTTTGCTGGTCAGTCTGGTAAGTGACGTCCTGGATACCGGCCGTTTTTTCCTGCAGCGTCAGCGAGCGCCACTTCGACATATCGAACAGAACCTGCGTTAACTGCAGCGAGCCGCTGGTAACATTGGAATTCTGGTCTTTGTAATCACGAAAGCCGCTGGTATAGGTATAATCAGCACCCAGACCGAGCTGTGGCAGTAATGGGCTACGCGCTTCGTTGATCTTCTCGAATGCGGCATCACGATCGGCTGCTGATTTACGCAGATCAGGGTTGCTGATACGCGCCTGCTGATAAACCTGTAGCAGGTTTTCTGCCTGGCTCATGGCGCTGAAGCCAGTCAGGCCCAGGCCGATAAGGATGGGAAAGAGTTTCTTCATTTGCATTCCTTGTTGTGAAGCATTTAGCGCTACTCAAATTCTAAAAATAATCACTGATTGTATAGAGTCTGTTACCGTAAAAAGTTGGCGTTATGTGCCATGGGGCGGTAATTTGCACCAATCTAGCATACAAGCCATAAAACGGTAGCCACACCGCCTATAAATTCATAACTTCATGTTCTACAGGATATCGAAATGAGCGACGTCAATCAGCAGGGGATTACCTTCTCTAAAAACGATGTAGAAATTATTGCACGCGAAAAGCTTTATCGTGGTTTTTTTTCGCTCGATTTATATCGTTTTCGCCATCGCTTGTTTAACGGCGGCATGAGCGGTGAAGTGACCCGCGAAATTTTTGAGCGTGGGCACGCCGCAGTCCTGCTACCCTTTGACCCGATACGTGATGAAGTTGTGCTCGTCGAGCAGATCCGTATTGCGGCGTATGATACCAGCCCGAGCCCGTGGCTGCTCGAAATGGTCGCCGGAATGATTGAGGAAGGGGAGTCTCCCGAAGATGTCGCCCGTCGTGAAGCAGTAGAAGAAGCCGGGCTTGAGGTTGGCCGGGTTAAACCGGTTCTGAGCTACCTGGCCAGCCCCGGCGGTACCAGCGAAAGGTTGTCTATTATGGTGGGGGAGGTCGATGCAACGACGGCAAAAGGAATTCATGGACTGGCCGACGAAAATGAGGATATTCGCGTTCATGTGGTCAGCCGTGAACAGGCTTACCAGTGGGTAGAAGAGGGGAAAATCGACAACGCAGCCTCTGTCATCGCGCTGCAATGGCTGCAGCTGCATTATCACAATTTACGCAATGAGTGGACAAAATGAAGCGTTATACACCTGACTTCCCTGAAATGATGCGCCTGTGTGAAACGAACTTTGCCCAGCTGCGCCGCCTGCTGCCGCGAACGGATGAGGCGGGAGAAAAGGTGAGTTACCAGGTGGGCAACGCGCAATACCGATTAACCATCGTTGAGTCGACCCGCTACACTACATTGGTGACGATTGAACAGACTGCCCCGTCGGTGAGTTACTGGAGCCTGCCGTCGATGACCGTCCGGCTCTATCACGATGCAATGGTCGCTGAAGTGTGTTCAAGTCAGCAGATCTTTCGCTTCAAAGCGCGGTATGATTATCCTAATAAAAAGTTGCATCAACGCGACGAAAAGCATCAAATTAACCAGTTTTTGGCCGATTGGCTGCGATACTGTTTAGCACATGGAGCGATGGCGATTCCGGTTTGTTAGCGTCGTGAAACCTAAGGACACCATTTGGAAAGCCTGTTAAACCTACCTTTGGCTGGTGAGGCCAGAGTCAGGATATTACAAATTACCGATACTCACCTGTTTGCTGAAAAACACGAAACGCTGTTAGGCATCAATACCTGGGAAAGCTATCAGGCTGTACTGGATGCTATCCACGCTTCACAGCGAGAATGCGACCTGATTGTTGCCACCGGCGATTTGGCGCAAGATCACTCTACCGCGGCCTATCAGCACTTTGCTGAAGGCATCGCGAGTTTTGCTGCACCCTGCGTCTGGCTACCGGGCAATCATGATTTTCAACCGGCGATGTACAGCACCCTGCAGGAGTCAGGCATTTCCCCCGCTAAACGCGTTCTGCTGGGCGACCATTGGCAAATATTACTGATGGATAGCCAGGTATTCGGCGTTCCGCACGGTGAGCTGAGCGAGTTCCAGCTGGAATGGCTTGAGCAGAAGCTGGCGGAAGTCCCGGAGCGCTATACGCTGCTGCTATTGCACCATCATCCTCTACCGTCTGGCTGTAGCTGGCTGGATCAGCATAGCCTGCGCAATGCCGGAGAGCTTGATTGCGCGCTGGCCGCCTTTCCCCGCGTTAAGCATCTGCTGTGCGGCCATATTCATCAGGAGCTTGACCTTGACTGGAACGGACGGCGCATGATGGCAACGCCATCTACCTGCGTCCAGTTTAAGCCGCACTGCGCTAATTTCACGCTGGATACCGTTTCTCCCGGCTGGCGCTGGCTGGAGCTGCATCCTGACGGTACATTGACCACTGAAGTTTGCCGCCTTGAAGGCGTGAAATTTCACCCGGATATCGCTTCAGAAGGATACTGATGTCTACGCTTCTTTATCTGCATGGTTTTAACAGCTCGCCGTGGTCGGCAAAAGCGACGGCGCTAAAAGAGTGGCTGGCGCAGACTTATCCCGAAATCTCTATGGTGATACCAGAGCTCCCGGTTTATCCCGCGCAAGCGGCAGAATATCTGGAGGCTATCGTGCTGGAGCGTGGCGGAGAGCCGCTGGGCGTTGTTGGGTCTTCGTTGGGAGGATATTACGCCACCTGGCTATCCCAGTGTTTTATGCTGCCCGCAGTGGTAGTGAACCCTGCGGTGCGCCCGTTTGAGCTATTGAACAATTTTCTTGGCCCTAATGAGAATCCATACACGGGGCAGCAATATGTGCTAGAGTCTCGCCATATTTACGATCTCAAAGTCATGCAAATTGACCCGCTGGAAGCGCCGGATTTAATCTGGTTATTGCAGCAAACGGGTGATGAAGTGCTTGATTACCGCCAGGCCGTTGATTATTTCGCCTCCTGCCGACAGACGGTAGAGGAGGGCGGTAATCACGCATTTGTTGGCTTTGAAGATCATTTCACTCAGATTATCGATTTTCTGGGCCTGCGCTAAGCGGTTCGGAACGACCTACGAATACACACCATGACGCAATCTTCATATAACGCTGATGCCATTGAGGTACTCACCGGGCTAGAGCCGGTTCGCCGCCGTCCGGGAATGTACACGGATACCACACGACCAAACCATCTTGGTCAGGAAGTTATTGATAACAGCGTGGATGAGGCCCTGGCCGGTCACGCGAAGCGGGTGGAGGTCATTCTCCATGCCGATCAGTCGCTGGAAGTTATCGACGATGGACGCGGAATGCCGGTGGATATCCATCCTGAAGAAGGGGTACCGGCAGTTGAGCTGATTCTTTGCCGCCTGCACGCGGGGGGGAAATTCTCCAACAAGAACTATCAGTTCTCCGGCGGTCTGCATGGCGTGGGGATTTCCGTGGTCAACGCCCTGTCGAAGCGCGTCGAAGTCAACGTGCGCCGCGACGGCCAGGTCTATAGCATCGCCTTTGAAAACGGCGATAAAGTAGAAGATCTCCACGTCACCGGCACCTGCGGTAAGCGCAATACCGGTACCAGCGTGCACTTCTGGCCGGATGAAAGCTTCTTTGATAGCCCGCGTTTTTCCGTCTCGCGTCTTTCGCATTTATTAAAAGCCAAGGCCGTTCTTTGCCCGGGCGTAGAAATTGTTTTCCGCGACCTGGTCAACGATAGCGAGCAGCGCTGGTGCTACGCCGATGGTCTGAACGACTATCTCAGCGAAGCGGTTAACGGTTTGCCGCTGCTGCCGGAAAAACCCTTCGTCGGCAATTTCTCCGGCGATACCGAAGCGGTCGACTGGGCGCTGTTGTGGCTGCCGGAGGGCGGTGAACTGCTGACGGAAAGCTACGTCAACCTGATCCCCACCATGCAGGGCGGAACCCACGTTAACGGCCTGCGTCAGGGGCTGCTGGACGCGATGCGCGAGTTCTGTGAATACCGCAATATTTTGCCGCGCGGCGTGAAGCTGTCGGCGGAAGATATCTGGGAGCGCTGCGCCTACGTGCTTTCCGTGAAGATGCAGGATCCGCAGTTTGCCGGGCAGACTAAAGAGCGTCTCTCTTCACGCCAGTGCGCCGCGTTTGTTTCCGGGGTGGTTAAAGATGCGTTCAGCCTGTGGTTAAACCAGAACGTTCAGTCGGCAGAGCTGCTGGCGGAAATGGCGATTTCCAGCGCCCAGCGTCGCCTGCGCGCGGCAAAAAAAGTGGTGCGCAAAAAGCTCACCAGCGGCCCGGCGCTGCCCGGCAAGCTGGCGGACTGCACCGCCCAGGATTTGAACCGAACTGAACTGTTCCTCGTCGAAGGGGATTCAGCAGGCGGCTCTGCCAAGCAGGCGCGGGATCGCGAATATCAGGCGATCATGCCGCTGAAAGGTAAAATCCTTAACACCTGGGAAGTCTCTTCCGATGAAGTGCTGGCGTCCCAGGAAGTGCATGATATTTCGGTCGCCATCGGCATCGATCCGGATAGCGATGACCTGAGCCAGCTGCGCTACGGTAAGATTTGTATTCTGGCGGATGCTGACTCCGATGGTCTGCACATCGCTACGCTGTTGTGCGCGCTATTTGTCAGACACTTCCGTAATCTGGTCAAACACGGCCACGTGTACGTGGCGCTGCCGCCTCTGTACCGTATCGACCTCGGTAAAGAGGTTTACTACGCGCTTACGGAAGAAGAGAAAACCGGCGTTCTGGAGCAGCTTAAACGTAAGAAAGGTAAGCCTAACGTACAGCGCTTTAAAGGTCTGGGTGAGATGAACCCGATGCAGCTGCGCGAGACTACTTTGGATCCGAATACCCGCCGTCTGGTACAGCTGATTATCAGCGATGAAGATGAGCAGCAGACGAACGCGATGATGGATATGCTGTTAGCGAAGAAGCGTTCCGAAGATCGACGCAACTGGCTGCAGGAGAAGGGCGATCTGGCCGAGCTGGATGGATAATGATAAAAAATCGGCCGGGAAACCGGCCGATTGATTTGGCTCGCTTAAATTCCTGATTCCAGGATACGAATGTTCATTTCCAGCACGTCGCCTTTAACGGCTTCGCCGTAGGCTTTCATATGCGGGGTCTGCAGGTGCGCCTCAAGATGCGCGACGCTTTCCCACTGCTCGACCATCACGATGGAATCCGGTGAGGTGGTCTGAAAACTGACGCCAGCGGCGTGATCCACCAGCGGCGCATAGCCGTGGCAACCCTCTTCCTGGAGCACGGTCGGGGTAATTTTTGCGAACTGATCCAGCACCGCCTGACGATGATGTTGGCCCGGACGAGTGCGAATTTCAGCGATCACTGTCAACATGGTTAACTCAACTCCTTCTGTATATTCTCATCATACTTCAAGCCGCCGCTATGCGAGCCGCGCTTGTCGTCTTTTCATAACTCAATACAGTTAACCAAAAATTTCCGCCAGATGCTTGCGATATTCTGCCATATAACGTGGAACATCAGGCATTTTGATCACATCGTTGGCGATGAAGGTAGGCAGGGCGGTCATCCCAAGAAACTGATTGGCTTTATGGAACGGCAGGTAAACGCCATCGACGCCGGCGCCGTGGAAAAACTGCTCTTTATCGGTGAAGGCCTCCATCGGCGCGTTCCAGGTCAGAGACAGCATATATTTTTTGCCCTGAATCAGGCCGCCGGAACCATATTTCTTACTGGCATCGGAGCGAGTACGACCATCGCTGGCATACAGAGAGCCGTGACCTTCGGTGAAGACGTCATCGATGTATTTTTTCACCGTCCACGGCGCGCCCATCCACCAGCCCGGCATCTGCCAGATAACCACGTCAGCCCAGAGAAAATTCTGCACTTCTTCTTTGACATCGTATTCGCTTTCGGCGCGGACGATCTTAACATCATGTCCGGCGTCGCGCAGATAACCATCCGCGACCTCGGTCAGGGTGTCGTTCAGCTGGCCGTTGGAGTGGGCGAATTTTTTCGCACCGTTGATAATCAGAATGTTGCTCATTTTTTATCCTCAACTTTTCAATTTTGTGGTTAATTTTACCCCGATGGGCAGAACGGTAAAATGAGCAAAATGTGCAAAGTCTTTTGCTTTTTTAGCAATAATAGGCGCTACCAGCGAATGCGCGCTTCGAATCCGCCGTCCCGGGCGTTACCGAAGCTGGCCGTCATTCCGTGCAGCGCGGCGATACGTTTGACGATAGATAACCCAAGGCCGCTGCCGGGTTGTTCCTGTCCGGGCGGCCGATAAAAGCGCTCGCCGATACGCGCCAGGGCTTCGGCGCTGATGCCCGGGCCGTTGTCGCGCACGCGAAATTCATGAGCTTCAAGGGTGATATCGACCTGACTTCCGGCAGCGCTATAGCGTACGGCATTATCTAACAGATTGCGTACCAGCAGACTTAGCAGCAGCGGCTGGCCGATGCGCGTGATGTTATCCGCGTTCAGGTGCAGGCGTAGCTCAACGCCGGCCTGCCGGGCAGGGTGATACATCTCCATCACCGCCGACTGTAGCAGGTCAGTAAGGGCGATAGTCTGGACATCATCCAACTGGGCCAGAGAGTCCAGTCGCGACAGGGTAAGTAGCTGATCGACCAGACGGGTCGCGCGGTCGATACCCTGATGAAGCTGTTCCAGCGCTTTATCCAGCCCTTGCGGATCGTCTAACGATAGCTGGGCGACTTCAGTCTGCACCTTCAGCGCCGCCAGCGGGCTACGTAGCTCGTGGGCGGCATCGGACGTGAAGCGACGCTCGCGGATCATGGCATTGTGCGTCCGGGTAAAAAGCTGATTTAGCGCGTCGACCAGCGGACGGACTTCATTGGGCACGTTGTCGTTATTTAGCGTTTCGGCCGAGTCTGGCGCCCGGGCGCGCAGCGTGTTGGCGAGCTTTTTCAGGGGCGCCAGCTCGCGGCTTAACAGCACGATAAGCAGCAAAAACATCAGCGGGAGCGCGGCCAGCCAGGGGGTGAGCTGGGAGGTAACGATATCAAGCGCCATCTCACGGCGGTAATCCCACTCCTGGCCGACGACGATTCGATGGCGGCCGTCGCGGGTGGTCAGCCACAGGAAGCGCCACTCGTCGTCATCTCCGCGCAGATAGCCGTCGCTGAACCCCTCCCGATGGTTGCCCCACGGGATATCCTGGCCATTTTCACCATCGTTAAGCACCATTTTGCCGTCGGTGGTGAAGATGGCGAACGCCAGCGCGTCGTCGTCGAGATGGCCGTGCTTGACCTTTTTCTTCGCCCGTACCTGCGGAGCGAGAGTATGAAGCTCGTCAAAATTCATTGCGCTAAGGCGGCGGGCGAACAGCAGCTGCTGGGTATCGAATAGCTTATCCAGCTTGTCGGTGGTTTGCTGCCAGGCAATAAAACTGGCAATGCCCCAGGCGGCGCTGGTCAGCAGCAGGAAAAAGAGCGTCAGGCGGACGCGCAGGCTCAATCTGCCTTGACGTTTCATGCATCCCCCAGGGTATAGCCGATACCATGTACGGTACGAATGAAACCGCTGCCGAGCTTACGGCGCAGATGATGGACGTGCACTTCTATCGCATTGCTGGAGACATCGTCGTCCCAGTTATAGAGCTTTTCTTCAATCAGCTTGCGCGGCAGTACCCGCCCGGCGTTGCGCATCAGCAGCTCCAGCAGGGCGAACTCCCTGGGCTTGAGCGGTAAGTTTTCGCCGTTCAGTGTAGTAGTGAGCCGGCCAGGATCGAGAACGACATTGCCGTGCCGCAGTTCGCTGCTGCTCTGACCGTGGGCGCGGCGCATCAGCGCTTCCAGACGGGCGGCGACCTCAATCAACGCGAAAGGTTTGCAGAGATAATCATCGGCGCCAAGCCGTAGTCCTTCAACGCGCTGGCTGAGCGCGTCGCGCGCGGTGAGAATCAGTACTGGTTCATGGCGGCCTTTGTCGCGCCATTCGCGCAAAATGTCCAACCCATCGATACCGGGGAGGGTCAGATCCAGAATAACGGCATCATAGGGGGCATTGTACAGCGCGGCTTTTCCTTCCTCGCCGCGGGTAAACCAGTCGACGCTGAAGCCTAGTTTAGCCAGCCCGGTTTTAATACCGTCACCGATCAGTTTGTCGTCTTCCACCAGTAAAATGCGCATTCTTCTGCTCCTGTATCCCTCGCTTATGCCAGCAGTAAAGCGCGTTGCGGCGCGTGCTGTACAGTAATAAAATTTATTTTTACCGCTTAAGAAGTTGTTAAGTTTTGCCCGGTGTAATAGTGACGATACAAACACAAAGGGAGAACACATCATGAAGAAAATCGCCGCAATGACCGCTATCATCGCCTTAGTTTCTATGCCGGTCCTGGCCGCCGAGCAGGGCGGATTTTCCGGCCCAGGCTCCACGCAAACCAGCCAGACGACCACGCAAAACGGCGGGTTTATTGGCCCTAACGGTAGCGTAACAACGGTTGCGAATGCGAAAACCCTGCGTGACGATACCTGGGTGACCCTGCGTGGTAAAATCGTGGAGCGGATTTCCGACGATCTCTACAAATTCCAGGACAGCTCCGGCATCGTGAACGTGGATATCGATCACAAGCGCTGGAACGGCGTGACCGTAACCCCGCAGGATACGGTAGAGATTCAGGGGGAGGTCGATAAAGACTGGAACTCAGTGGAAATCGACGTAAAACAGATTCGTAAAATCACCCCCTAATTTGCGAATCACCTTCAGCCATAACTGAAGGATGCTCACGGAATTCCTCAACCGGCCTAACGCCCTGTGACTCAGGGCGTTAGATAGGTTATTATCGCCGGTAGTTTTGCCGTCCGAGCGGCCGGTACGCAGATTGAGGATTCACGATTAATGAGCGATATGGCAGAGCGCCTTGCGCTGCATGAATTTACGGAAAACGCTTACCTGAACTACTCCATGTACGTCATCATGGACAGGGCGCTGCCGTTTATTGGCGATGGCTTGAAGCCGGTCCAGCGTCGCATCGTCTATGCGATGTCGGAACTGGGGCTGAACGCCAGCGCGAAGTTCAAAAAGTCCGCCCGTACCGTCGGCGACGTGTTGGGGAAATATCATCCGCACGGCGACAGCGCGTGCTATGAAGCGATGGTACTGATGGCCCAGCCATTCTCCTACCGCTATCCGCTGGTCGATGGCCAGGGGAACTGGGGGGCGCCTGACGATCCTAAATCTTTCGCCGCGATGCGTTATACCGAATCCCGTTTGTCGAAGTATGCGGAGCTGCTGCTGAGCGAACTGGGACAAGGCACCGTGGACTGGGTACCAAACTTCGACGGCACCATGCAGGAGCCGAAGATGCTGCCTGCCCGCCTGCCGAATATTCTGCTCAACGGCACCACCGGTATTGCCGTCGGGATGGCGACGGATATTCCGCCGCACAACCTGCGCGAGGTGGCCCGGGCAGCTATTACACTGATCGAGAAACCGCAAACGTCGCTGGACGATCTGCTGGATATCGTCCAGGGGCCGGATTACCCGACCGAAGCGGAAATTATTACTCCTCGCGCCGAGATCCGTAAAATCTACCAGAATGGCCGCGGCTCGGTGCGTATGCGCGCGGTATGGACGAAAGAAGACGGCGCGGTGGTGATTAGCGCGTTGCCGCATCAGGTTTCCGGCGCCCGTGTACTGGAGCAGATCGCCGCCCAGATGCGCAATAAAAAGCTGCCGATGGTTGATGACCTGCGCGACGAGTCGGATCACGAGAACCCGACCCGCCTGGTGATCGTCCCGCGCTCTAACCGCGTCGATATGGAACAGGTGATGAACCACCTGTTCGCGACGACCGATCTGGAAAAGAGCTATCGAATCAACCTGAATATGATCGGGCTCGATAATCGTCCGGCGGTTAAAAACCTGCTCGAAATCCTCACTGAATGGCTGACTTTCCGCCGCGATACCGTGCGTCGCCGTCTTAACTATCGTCTGGAAAAAGTCCTTAAGCGTCTGCATATTCTTGAAGGCCTGCTGGTGGCGTTCCTGAATATCGATGAAGTTATTGAAATCATTCGCCATGAAGATGAGCCTAAACCGGCTCTGATGTCGCGTTTTGGCATCAGTGAAACCCAGGCGGAAGCGATTCTGGAGTTAAAACTGCGCCATCTCGCCAGACTGGAAGAGATGAAGATTCGCGGTGAACAGGACGAGCTGGAAAAAGAACGTGACCATCTGCAGGCTATCCTGGCCTCTGAACGCAAGATGAATAACCTGCTGAAGAAAGAGCTGCAGGCCGATGCCGATGCTTTTGGCGACGACCGCCGTTCGCCGCTGCGCGAGCGCGAAGAAGCGAAAGCGATGAGCGAGCACGATATGCTGCCGTCCGAGCCGGTTACCATCGTTCTTTCACAGAGCGGCTGGGTGCGTAGCGCCAAAGGCCATGATATCGACGCGCCGGGGCTGAACTATAAAGCAGGCGATAGTTTTAAAGCGGCTGTCAAAGGGAAGAGCAATCAGCCGGTGGTCTTTATTGACACCACCGGGCGCAGCTATGCGATAGACCCGATTACTCTGCCGTCCGCGCGCGGACAGGGCGAACCGCTTACCGGTAAGCTGACGCTGCCGCCGGGCGCGACGGTTGAACATATGCTGATGGAAGCAGACGATCAAAAACTGCTGCTGGCCTCCGACGCGGGCTACGGATTTATTTGTACTTTCAACGATCTGGTCGCGCGCAACCGCGCTGGTAAGACGCTGATCAGTCTTCCGGATAACGCACACGTGATGCCGCCGCTGGTGATTGAGGATGAGTCAGATATGCTGCTGGCCATTACCGCCGCCGGGCGTATGCTGATGTTCCCGGTTAGCGATCTGCCGCAGCTATCGAAAGGGAAAGGCAATAAGATTATCAATATTCCATCGGCGGAAGCGGCTTCTGGCCAGGATGGTCTGGCGCATCTGTTTGTCCTGCCTCCGCAAAGCACGCTGACCATTCATGTCGGCAAGCGGAAAATCAAACTACGCCCGGAAGAGCTGCAAAAAGTTACCGGAGAGCGCGGTCGCCGCGGTTCTCTGATGCGCGGCTTGCAGAAAATTGACCGGGTAGAGATTGATTCGCCGCGTCGCGCCTCTGCGGGCGACAGCGAAGAGTAAGATGGACCTCCCTCGCTGTCAGGCGGGGGAGGTTAATATTCACCGCAAAAACGTTGTTTATTCAGGCATTGCGATTAACAAAGACAACGCGCATGCAACTTGAAGTATGACGGGTATAATTCTAAGCGGTTTGGGTTTTAGAGGTAGCTATGCTATTTATTTTTCGAGTAATTATCGTTGTCATCTACTGTATTCTGGTCTGCATCTTCGGCTGTATCTATTGTCTGTTCAGTCCACGTAATCCTAAGCACGTCGCCACCTTCGGACACCTTTTTGGCAAACTGGCGCCGGTGTTCGGCCTGAAAGTCGAGCTGCGTAAGCCTGCGGATGCGGAAAACTACGGCAACGCTATCTACATTGCTAACCACCAGAATAACTATGATATGGTGACGGCCTCGAACATCGTCCAGCCGCCCACCGTTACCGTGGGTAAAAAGAGCCTTGCGTGGATCCCCTTTTTTGGCCAGCTCTACTGGTTGACGGGTAACCTGCTGATTGACCGCAACAATCGGGCAAAAGCGCACGGCACCATCGCAGAAGTCGTAAACGCGTTTAATAAGCGCAAAATCTCTTTTTGGATGTTTCCGGAAGGAACCCGCAGCCGGGGCCGCGGTTTGCTGCCTTTCAAAACCGGTGCTTTTCATGCGGCAATTGCGGCTGGCGTACCAATTATTCCGGTGTGCGTGTCTAATACATCGAATAAAATTAATCTTAATCGCCTGAACAACGGTCTGGTGATTGTAGAAATGCTGCCGCCGGTAGACACCAGCCAGTACGGGAAAGAGGGCGTTCGTGCGCTGGCGACGCACTGTCGCGAGCTGATGTCCGCTAAAATTGCCGAGCTGGACAAAGAAGTTGCCGAGCGCGAAGCGGCCGAAAAGAAATAACACAGGAAGCGCCGCGAACAGCGCGCGTATTGCTGGCGGGAAACGAATTCCCTTGTTGATTAGTCAGTATCTCATGGAGTTAATATGTCACTCAGTCGGCGTCAGTTTATTAAGGCTTCAGGCGTAGCGCTATGCGCGGGCGCCGCGCCGCTGAAGGTTCAGGCCGCTGGCCAGCAGCCTGCGCTGCCAATCCCTCCTCTGCTGGAGTCCCGTCGCGGGCAGCCGCTGTTTTTGACCCTACAGCGTGCGCACTGGTCGTTTACGCAGGGAACCCGCGCATCGGTATGGGGGATTAACGGCCGCTATATGGGGCCAACCATTCGCGTCTGGAACGGCGACGACGTGAAGCTCATCTACAGCAACCGCCTGGCCGAAAACGTTGCGATGACTATCCGTGGTCTGCAGGTTCCCGGTCCGCTGATCGGCGGCGCGGCGCGGATGATGTCCGCCAACGCCGACTGGGCGCCGGTGCTGCCTATCCGTCAAAGCGCGGCGACATTATGGTATCAGGCCAACACGCCCAACCGTATGGCGAAACAGGTGTATAACGGCCTTGCCGGAATGTGGCTGGTGGAAGACGAGATCAGCAAGAATCTACCGATCCCCAACCACTACGGTGTGGATGACTTCCCGGTGATTATTCAGGACAAACGTCTGGATAACTTCGGTACGCCTGAATACAGCGAGCCCGGTAGCGGCGGCTTTGTTGGCGATACGCTGCTGGTGAACGGCGTTCAGGGACCTTTTGTTGAAGTCTCGCGTGGCTGGGTACGCCTGCGCCTGCTTAACGCTTCAAACTCCCGCCGCTATCAGCTGCAGATGAGCGACGGTCGATTGCTGCACGTGATCTCCGGCGATCAGGGGCTGCTTCCGGCACCGGTTTCGCTAAAGCAGCTGTCGCTGGCGCCGGGCGAGCGGCGAGAAATTCTGGTCGATATGACCAACGGCGACGAGGTGTCGATAACCTGCGGGGAAGCGGCAAGCATAGTCGATCGTATTCGCGGCTTCTTCGAACCGTCGAGCATCCTGATCTCTACGCTTGTTCTGACTTTGCGTCCGACGGGCCTGCTGCCGCTGGTGACCGACAGCCTGCCGGTGCGCCTGCTGCCAACGGAGATTCTGGCTGGCGCGCCGATTCGCAGCCGGGATATTACCCTCGGTGACGACCCTGGGATTAACGGCCAGCTGTGGGATCCGCAGCGCATCGATATTACGGCGCAGCAGGGAACCTGGGAGCGCTGGACGGTACGCGCCGACCGGCCGCAGTCGTTCCATATTGAAGGCGTCATGTTCCAGGTGCGCAACGTTAACGGCTCTGCGCCGTTCCCGGAAGATCGCGGCTGGAAGGATACCGTATGGATCGATGGGCAGGTTGAACTTCTGGTCTATTATAACCAGCCCTCCTGGCCGCACTTCCCGTTCCAGTACCTGAGCCAGACGCTGGAGCTTGCCGATCGTGGTTCAATCGGCCAGATTCTGGTAAACCCGGCGCCGTAATTTCTGTCGTCCCGGCCCAATAGCGGCCGGGTTCAGAAAAAACCTCCTTCATTTCTTCCCGCGTTCCGGCTTATAATCGCCGCCCTTTTTGATTATTTTTTTATCATTTCCCCGGAAGCAATATGAGCGCAATATCCCTGATCCAACCGGATCGTGACCTTTTCTCCTGGCCGCAGTACTGGGCCGCCTGTTTTGGCCCCGCGCCGTTCCTGCCGATGTCGCGAGAAGAGATGGACCAACTTGGCTGGGATAGCTGCGACATTATTCTGGTTACCGGCGACGCCTATGTCGATCACCCGAGCTTTGGTATGGCGATTTGCGGACGCATGCTGGAATCCCAGGGTTTCCGCGTGGGCATTATTTCCCAGCCGGACTGGAACAACAAAGATGACTTTATGCGTCTGGGCAAACCGAACCTGTTCTTCGGCGTAACCGCCGGCAACATGGACTCAATGATCAACCGCTATACCGCCGATCGTAAGCTACGTCATGACGATGCCTACACCGCGGGCAACGTGGCCGGCAAACGCCCGGATCGCGCGACGCTGGTTTATACCCAACGCTGTAAAGAAGCGTGGAAAGATGTCCCGGTGATCCTCGGGGGTATCGAAGCCAGCCTGCGCCGTACCGCGCATTATGATTACTGGTCGGATACCGTACGTCGTTCGGTTCTGGTGGATTCGAAAGCCGATATGCTGATGTTTGGCAACGGCGAGCGTCCGCTGGTGGAAGTGGCGCACCGTCTGGCCGCCGGAGAGCCTATCGGGGAAATTCGCGACGTGCGCAACACCGCCATCATGGTGAAAGAAGCGCTGCCGGGCTGGAGCGGAGTGGATTCCACGCGTCTGGATACGCCGGGCAAAATCGACCCGATTCCGCACCCGTATGGCGAAGATCTACCGTGCGCCGATAACAAAACCGTCGCCCCGCCAAAGCAGGAAGCGAAGCGCGTCACCGTGCAGCCGCCGCGTCCAAAGCCGTGGGAAAAAACCTATGTGCTGTTACCTTCCTTTGAGAAAGTTAAAGGCGACAAGGTTCTCTACGCGCATGCTTCGCGCATTCTGCACCACGAAACCAACCCCGGCTGCGCCCGCGCGCTGATGCAGAAGCACGGCGAGCGTTATATCTGGATTAACCCGCCCGCTATTCCGCTTTCCACCGAAGAGATGGACAGCGTGTTTGCTCTGCCGTATAAGCGCGTCCCGCATCCGTCATACGGCGATGCCCGCATTCCGGCGTATGAGATGATTCGTTTCTCCATCAATATTATGCGCGGCTGTTTTGGCGGCTGTTCGTTCTGCTCTATTACCGAGCATGAGGGACGCATTATTCAGAGCCGCTCTGAAGATTCGATCATTAATGAAATCGAAGCTATTCGCGATACGGTTCCCGGCTTCACCGGAATTATCTCCGATCTTGGCGGCCCAACGGCCAACATGTATATGCTGCGCTGCAAGTCGCCGCGCGCCGAGCAGACCTGCCGTCGACTGTCATGCGTCTATCCGGATATCTGCCCGCATATGGACACGAACCATGAGCCGACGATTAACCTCTACCGCCGCGCCCGCGATCTTAAAGGCATCAAAAAGATTCTGATCGCTTCCGGCGTACGCTATGACATTGCCGTGGAAGACCCGCGCTACATTAAGGAGCTGGCTACTCACCACGTTGGCGGTTATCTGAAGATTGCCCCGGAGCATACGGAAGAGGGGCCGCTGTCGAAGATGATGAAGCCGGGAATGGGCAGCTACGACCGCTTCAAGCAGCTTTTCGATACCTATTCGAAGCAGGCGGGGAAAGAGCAGTACCTGATCCCATACTTTATTTCCGCTCATCCAGGGACGCGTGATGAAGATATGGTGAATCTGGCGCTGTGGCTCAAGCGGCATCGTTTCCGTCTGGATCAGGTGCAGAACTTCTATCCATCGCCGCTGGCGAACTCGACCACTATGTATTACACCGGCAAGAACCCGCTGGGTAAGATTGGCTATAAGAGTGAGGATGTGGTGGTACCGAAGGGCGATAAACAGCGTCGCCTGCATAAGGCATTACTGCGCTATCACGATCCGGCTAACTGGCCGCTGATCCGCCAGGCGCTGGAAACGATGGGCAAAAAGCACCTGATTGGTTCGCGCCGCGACTGCCTGGTACCGGCACCGACGCTGGATGAAATGCGTGAAGCCCGCCGCCAGAACCGCAATACCCGGCCGGCGTTGACCAAGCATACGCCAATTGTGCATCAGCGATCGAACGGTGGGACGACGGCGAAGAAGCCCGCAAAACGCGGCAAGTCCGCCAGTTGATAAGTCTGCGGTATTGCCCGGCGGCGCTAGCGTCTGCCGGGCTTACAAAACATCTCCAGGCCGGATAAGCGCCAGCGCTATCCGGCTTTTTTACGGTTTAGCCGCCAAACTGATCCGGGTCTGGCCCCAGGCGTTTGTTCTGGTCCAGTTTAGTGATTTCACTTAATTCATCTTTATCAAGACGGAAGTCCCAGACGTTGAAGTTCTCGGCAATACGCGACGGCGTGACCGATTTCGGGATCACCACCAGGCCGCTATCGAGGTGCCAGCGAATGACGATCTGCGCCGGCGTTTTACCGTATTTATCCGCCAGCTGGTGGATAATTTTCTGATCGAATACGCCTTCGCCGCCCTGAGCCAGCGGACTCCAGGACTCGGTCTGGATTTTGTGCGTCGCATTCCAGGCATGAAGCTGGCGCTGCTGGAGCAGAGGATGAAGCTCAATCTGGTTAATTACCGGAGTGACGCCGGTTTCATCGATGATTTTCTGCAGGTGTGGGACCTGGAAGTTACATACGCCGATGCTTTTTGCCAGCCCCTGTTGCTGTAGCTCGATCAAACTTTTCCATGCGTCAACGTAGTGGTTTGATGCCGGAACCGGCCAGTGAATGAGATATAAATCGACATAGTCGAGTTTCAGCTTTTTAAGACTTTCCTGCAGCGCTTCATGGGGATGCTTTTGATCGTCATTCCATAGTTTCGTGGTGATGAATAACTCATCGCGGGCGACGCCAGCGCTACTTAACGCGTTGCCAACGCCGGTTTCATTCTGGTAAATGGCGGCGGTGTCAAACGAGCGATAACCGACTTCCAGCGCCTTATGAATGGCGGAGACGACTTCCTCGTTGCCTGCTTTCCACACGCCGAGTCCCAGCTGCGGCATCAGGTTGCCGTCGTGTAGTTTAATAACGGTTGGATGTGTCATGCCTTCCTCCTGTTAATGAACTCAGCGGCATTTATTCCGCTGAGGGGTAGCATTAAGTCTGGACGAAATAGCTAAAAACGGTAGTTAAACTCCTCTCCTTTGCATGAGTTTACGCGGCGGAGAGGTCGTTGATTAGCGTGCAGCCTCGTAAATACGGCGGCTGACGTCCAGCGTAATATCCTGGTTTTCGCCTAGTTGGGTCATACCGTGTTCTTCCAGTTTCGCCAGCAGCGCCGGGATGGAGCTACCATCCAGACCGTAGGCGGAAAGGCGAGTCGGAACGCCCATCTGTTCGAAGAAATTACGCGTTGCAGCGATGGCGGCATCAATACGCTGCTCTTCGGAACCTTCGGTGATGTTCCAGACGCGAGCGGCGTACTGCAGCAGTTTGGCGCGTTTAGTATCACGTTTTTCATTCCACAGGGCCGGCAGGACGATAGCCAGCGTTTGGGCATGATCGAGCCCGTGCATGGCGGTCAGCTCGTGGCCCAGCATATGGGTCGCCCAGTCCTGCGGTACGCCTGCGCCAATCAGGCCGTTCAGCGCCTGGGTAGCCGCCCACATAATGTTGGCGCGCACGTCGTAGTTTTCCGGCTCTTTTAGCGCTTTTGGACCCTCTTCCACCAGCGTCAGCAGAATGCCTTCGGCGAAACGGTCCTGGATTTTGCCGTCGACCGGATAAGTGACGTACTGCTCAACGGTATGGACAAACGCGTCAACTACGCCGTTAGCAACCTGACGCGGCGGTAGAGTGTAGGTGTAAACCGGATCAAGGATGGCGAATACCGGTTGTACATGAGGAGACATAAACGCGCGTTTGTCACCGGTGGTTTTACGGGAAATCACTGCGCCTTTGTTGGATTCGGAGCCGGTTGCAGGCAGGGTCAGCACGGAGCCCATCGGGATGGCGCTGGTAATTTTACTGCCGTAGGTTTCGAGGATTTCCCACGGATCGATATCAGCAGCATAGTGCGCCGCTGCGGCAATAAATTTGGTGCCGTCGAGAACGGAACCGCCGCCGACCGCCAGCAGGAAAGTGATCTTTTCATCACGTGCGATTTTCACCGCGTTCATCAGCGTTTCGTAGGATGGGTTTGGCTCGATGCCGCCAAATTCCAGAACGTCAACGCCGTTTAGCGCGCTCAGAACCTGATCAAGCACGCCGGTTTTCTTCACGCTACCGCCGCCGTAGGTGACCAGCACGCGTGCATCCGCCGGGATTTGATCGCGCAGATTTTCAATCGCACCTTTACCGAACAGAATGCGGGTTGGGGTATGTAGGTCGAAATTATTCATGGCTGGTGTCCTCAAATGGATAAACCGTCAGCAGAGACGATAACTCTGCCAGATGACGAATATTGTGTTCCCGCAGACCTTCCCTCTCAATGCACATTTCTGCCGATGTCTTGCCCATTTCTCTTTAAAGCTGGAGAAATCTTCCTGAAGTGCGCACAATGCAGAGGTAAAAAAACGTTCGGAGAAGTACGATAAATGAGCCGCGCTGAGATATGTCAGCTATTGACAGATAAGGTTAGTAAGCTGATAAATAAAGAAGAAATGCTTAGGGGGCTGCTGCCGGATATACGTCTTTTGTATGGTACGCAGCCGGGGACGCGCACGCCGGTCATGTATCAGTCGGGAATCATTTTTCTCTTTTCCGGGCATAAAATTGGCTATATTAACGAGCGTACCTTTCACTATGACACGAATAAATATCTGCTGCTGACGGTTCCGCTGCCGTTTGAATGCGAAACCTTTGCCACCCCGGAAGTGCCGCTGGCGGGCATTCGTCTTAATGTCGATATTCTGCAGCTGCAAGAGCTGCTGATGGATATCGGGGAAGATGAGCAGTTTCAGCCTTCTATCGCATCCAGTGGGATCAACTCCGCGGTGCTCTCCGAAGAGATTCTCTGCGCGGCTGAGCGCCTGCTGGACGTAATGGAACGCCCGCTGGACGCGCGCATTCTGGGCAAACAGATTATTCGCGAAATCCTCTACCACGTTCTGACCGGCCCGTGTGGAGGAGCTCTACTGGCGCTGGTAAGCCGCCAGACCCACTTCAGCCTGATTAGCCGCGTGCTGAAGCGTATCGAAAGCCAGTACACTGAAAACCTCAGCATCGATCAGCTGGCGGCTGAGGCCAATATGAGCGTCTCGGCGTTCCATCATAACTTTAAATCGGTCACCAGCACCTCGCCGCTGCAGTACCTCAAAACCTACCGCCTGCATAAAGCGCGTATGCTGATGATCCACGATGGCATGAAGGCCAGTGCGGCGGCGATGCAGGTAGGGTATGAAAGCGCGTCGCAGTTCAGCCGCGAGTTCAAGCGCTACTTCGGTATGACGCCGGGAGAAGACGCGGCGCGCATCAGGACGATTCAGGGGATGTGATAAACGGTTGCAGAGCGGCGCATCTGCGCCGTTCTGGCTAACGATCAGGCGTTACAGTATTTCTTTTTAATCACCACGATAACCGTACCGAGCAGCCCGGCAATCAGCAGCGCGATGGGCAGAATCATCAGGCAGGTCATGACCTGATCTTCATGGCGCTTTACGAAAGGGATCATGCTCAGGGCATAGCCGAGGCCGGTAACTACCCCCACCCACAGCAGCGCGCTCAGCCAGTTGAAGAACTGGAAACGGCGATTTGGCAGCCCGGAAATACCCGCCATGGTAGGCAGAAGGGTGCGTACAAACGCGAGGAAACGCCCGGCGAGCAGGGCCAGCAGACCATGTTTGTCAAACATGCAGGTTGCCCGCTGGTGGTACTTGTACGGCAGGTGCCCAAGCCAGCGCTTTACGGTGACGGTATTACCCAGCCAGCGCCCCTGAATATAGCTCAGCCAGCAGCCGAGGCTGGCCGCAGCGGTTAAAATGGCTAACGTGGGTACAAAGTCCATCACGCCTTTGGCGATGAGCGCCCCGGCGAGCAGCAGCAGGCTATCGCCCGGTAAAAACGAGGCGGGCAGCAGACCGTTTTCCAGAAACAGGGTTGCGAACATGACCAGATATACAACGCCCACAACGTGGGGGTTTGCCAACGCGGCAAAATCATGCTGCCACAGAGCGGCGACAATTTCTTGAATGACAACCATGGACTTTCCTAAGTGGTACCGTGTTTTTATGTAGTGTACTCCTGAAGAGCCCCGGGCACCTTGATCCCGGGCGCAACTAAAGCGGCCGTTTTTCGAAAAAACGTCCGCTATTGTTGCCACTGACTGTCACTTTACACGATACGCGCGAAGCCCGCCGCTAAATCATCCAGCAGATCGGTAACATTTTCTAAGCCAATATGAACGCGAATCAGGGTACCGCTGAAATCGACTTCGGCATCAGGACGGATAGCGGCAATATGTTCCGGCTGGTTGGCTAAAATAAGCGATTCAAAGCCGCCCCAGGAGTAGGCCATGCTGAATAAGCTGAAGTGGTCGAGGTAGGCGGATAGCTCGTCGTCGGTCAGGCGTTTATTCAGCACAAAAGAGAACAGGCCGCTGCTGCCGGTGAAGTCGCGCTTCCAGAACTCATGGCCTTTGCTGCCGGGCAGAGCGGGGTGATTAACGCGCGCAACCTGCGGGTGCTGCGCCAGCCATTCGGCAATCTGCAGGCTGCTTTCATGGTGCTGACGCAGGCGGACGGCCAGGGTGCGCAGGCCGCGGCTGGTCATATAGGCGGTATCGGCATCCACCATTTGTCCCATCAGATAGGCATTTTCACGCAGCTGAGCCCAGCAGCGCTCATTGGATACCGCGGTGCCAACCATCGCGTCGGAATGACCAATCAGGTATTTGGTTCCCGCCTGAATGGAGATATCGATACCGAAATCAAGCGCTTTAAACAGCACGCCTGCGGCCCAGGTGTTGTCGATCATGATGATAGCTTCCGGCGCGATGCTGCGTACCGCCGCGACTATCGCCGGAACATCGTGGACTTCCATAGTGATGGAGCCGGGAGATTCGAGGAACACCACGCGGGTATTTGGCTGCACCAGACGGGCGATATCGCTGCCGATCAGCGGATCGAACCAACCGGTGGTGACGCCGAGTTTAGCGAGAATTTTAGTGCAGAAATCCTGGGTAGGTTCGTAGGCGGTGTTGGTGACCAGAATATGATCGCCCTGCTCGACAAACGCCAGAATAGTATTAGCGACCGCCGCTGCGCCGCAGGGGAAAAGAGCGCAGCCGGCGCCACCCTCCAGCTCGCACATCGCTTCCTGGAGAGAGAAGTGGGTGAGGGTACCGCGACGACCGTAGAACAGCTCGCCTTTGGCCCGGTTGCGGGTGGCGTGTTTTTTTGCTTCTACGGTGTCGAAAACCAGCGATGAGGCGCGCTGAATGACGCTGTTTACCGAGCCCTGAGTGTATTTTTTGCTGCGCCCGGCGTGAACCAGCGCAGTATCAAGATGTTTATCAGCCATGTTCAGATAACCTGTTTTTATACGTCTGGACGTCTAAACTAACATGAATCCCCCTTGATGTACCGGGTAGCCGCAGATACAGGTAAAAATTTTATCAACGTTGGGACAGGCAACTTTTTTACTGCGTAAGCGCAAAGAAAATAAACGTGATTTGCTGCACAGTGTAAATACTAATGAGAACCACTATCAATTCGATGTCGTTTTGATATTATTATGTGCAGATTTTGTGATTTACGTCCTGGAGATACAGTGTGGGTAATAATTTGATGCAGGCGGATCTCTCCGTTTGGGGTATGTATCATCATGCCGATATTGTCGTGAAGGTGGTGATGATCGGCCTGATTCTGGCGTCGGTAGTCACATGGGCTATCTTTTTCGGCAAAGGTGCAGAGATCCTGGCCAGCAAGCGTCGCCTCAAGCGCGAACAGCAGCTGGTTGCAGAAGCACGCTCTCTCGACCAGGCCAGCGATATCGCTAACGCTTTCGAGGCGAAAAGCCTGACCTCCCAACTGATCAACGAGGCGCAGAACGAGCTGGAGCTGTCCGCAGGTTCTGAAGATAACGAAGGCATTAAAGAGCGTACCGGTTTCCGCCTTGAGCGGCGCGTGGCGGCCGTGGGTCGTTACATGGGACGCGGCAACGGTTATCTGGCGACTATCGGCGCGATTTCCCCGTTCGTTGGTCTGTTTGGTACCGTCTGGGGCATCATGAACAGCTTTATCGGTATTGCCCAGACTCAGACCACTAACCTGGCGGTCGTGGCGCCGGGTATCGCGGAAGCGCTGCTGGCTACGGCAATTGGCCTGTTCGCCGCGATTCCTGCGGTGGTTATCTACAACATCTTCGCTCGTATGATTGCCAGCTATAAAGCTTCCCTTGGCGATGTCGCCGCCCAGGTATTGTTGCTGCAAAGCCGTGACCTGGACCTCAGCGCCAGCGGCGTGAAGCCGGTACGTACCGCCCAGAAACTACGCGTAGGTTGATGCTCTATGGCAATGCATTTTAACGAAAATCTTGATGATAACGGTGAGATGCACGACATCAACGTGACGCCGTTTATCGACGTTATGCTGGTGCTGTTGATTATCTTTATGGTGGCGGCGCCGCTGGCCACCGTTGACGTGAAGGTTAATCTTCCAGCGTCTTCCAGCCAGCCGCAGCCGCGTCCGGAAAAGCCGATCTATCTGTCGGTGAAGGCGGATAAAACCATGTTCCTCGGTAACGACCCCATTACCGAAGAGAACATGATTACGTCGCTGGAGGCCCTGACTGAAGGTAAAAAAGATACCACCGTCTTCTTCCGCGCGGATAAAACCGTGGACTATGAAACGATGATGAAAGTCATGGATACCCTGCATCAGGCAGGCTATCTGAAGATTGGTCTGGTAGGCGAAGAAACGGCAAAAGCGAAGTAACGCCCCCAGTACATCTCCCCAGGCTGGCCATGTGCCAGCCTTTTTTACGCCCTTCTGCCGAGTCGTCCTGTTGGTAAGCTGTTGCTATAACGTTACTCTGTTGCGGTATAATGGCGGCCGTTTATGTTAACTGACAGGATCTTATGGAACGCTTTCTGGAAAATGCTATGTACGCCTCGCGCTGGCTGCTGGCGCCGGTTTATTTTGGCCTTTCGCTCGGTTTGATTGCGCTGACGATCAAATTTTTTCAGGAGATCTTCCACATACTGCCGCATATTTTTAGCGTCAGCGAGTCGGATATGATTCTGACCCTGCTGTCGCTGGTGGATATGACCCTGGTGGGCGGTCTGCTGGTAATGGTGATGTTCTCCGGTTATGAAAATTTTGTCTCGCAGCTGGACATCAACGAAGGGAAAGAGAAGCTCAGCTGGCTGGGTAAAATGGACGCCACGTCGCTGAAAAATAAGGTTGCCGCCTCCATCGTGGCGATCTCTTCCATTCACCTGCTGCGGGTGTTTATGGATGCGAAAAACGTCCCGGATAATAAGCTGATGTGGTACGTCATTATCCACCTGACGTTTGTCCTGTCAGCCTTTGTGATGGGCTATCTCGATCGTCTGACTAAGGGCAAGCATTGATAATGTGACTTACCCGGCCTGGCCACGACCTCCCCGGATTGCGCTACGCTTATCCGGGCTACATTGTTGCACTGGCCTGTAGCCCCGGCGGGCCATAGCGCAGCCGGGGAGAAACATGGATTTATGCCTGGCGTTTGTCTTCGGTTTGCGTCTCAAAGTCGCTGGCCGCATGGCGCTCGTGAAGCTGTTCATTGAGCGGGCCGAAGGTGCGGTTAACCATACGTCCCCGCCGGACGGCAGGACGATTGCCAATATCCTGCGCCCAACGCAGGACGTTTTTATAGCTACCGGCATCAAGGAATTCGGCGGCATTGTAAACATTCCCCAGCACCACGTTGCCGTACCACGGCCAGATGGCCATATCGGCGATGGTATACTCCTCTCCGGCGACAAAACGACCGCGGGCAAGCTGCTTATCCAGCACATCAAGCTGACGTTTTGCTTCCATCGTAAAGCGGTCGATGGCGTATTCAATTTTGACCGGCGCATAGTTGTAGAAGTGGCCAAAGCCGCCGCCGAGGAAGGGGGCCGCGCCCTGCAGCCAGAACAGCCAGTTGAGCGTTTCGGTGCGGCCTGCCGGATCTTTGGGCAGGAAGAAGCCGAACTTCTCCGCCAGATAGAGCAGGATGCTGCCGGATTCGAAAACCCGGGTCGGCGGCGTAGTAGAGTGGTCGCGGAGCGCCGGGATTTTCGAGTTCGGGTTAACCTCGACAAAGCCGCTGGAGAACTGATCGCCTTCGCCGATGCGAATCAGCCAGGCGTCATATTCCGCTCCGCTGACGCCCAGCGCCAACAGCTCCTCCAGCATAATGGTGACTTTCTGTCCATTGGGTGTCCCCAGCGAATAGAGCTGCAGCGGGTGCTCGCCTACCGGCAGCTCCTGCTCATGCGTTGCGCCGGAGACGGGACGATTGATATTGGCGAATGCGCCGCCGTTGTTTTGCTTCCATTCCCACACTTTAGGTGGTTGGTAGTTATTCTCTGACATGCTGATTTGCCTTTTTAGTGAGGTGTTGAGGGAGTGTGGCAGGCGCTGACGCGCGGAGCCCGTATGCGCTACGGGCCCCGACGCTGCCGCCGTATTAAGTCAGAATACGCGCGGCCCATACGCTGATGTCGTCGCCGCTGCCGAGATCCGCCTGTACCAGGCCGTTAACCATAAAAGTCGGCGACACGTGAATGCCGTTCTGGCGGGCGTACTTGCTATGCCATTTGATTTCGTTTTGCAGCTCCGGACGGGCAAACGCCGCGGCCAGCGAGACGCGGCTATAGCGTTCGAGACGCTCAATAATCTGCTGCGGCGTCGCGTTCATGTTTGGCCCGCTGCAGTGGTCGGTAAACTCAAACTCTTCGCGGTGGTCGGCGACGGCTTTAAGCACTTTGTGCGCCTGTTCGCGGCCGTGCGGCAGAGTGGAGGCGGCGAGAATGCAGCGAACGATGACGCCGGAAAACAGATGCCACGGTTGAGACTGAAGACGAATTTTGATCGTCACGTTATCTGCGCCAACTTCATCCAGCAGGTCATCAAGCTTATTGAAGGCGCGAACGGAATAAGGGCAGGTGGGCTCAAGGAATACCTCAAAGGTGCGTGGGCCATGTCCCCAGACCAGCGGTTGGGCGGTCAGATGCGAAGGTGTGCTCATTGTCGACTCCTGATTATTTTTTTATCTCAAATAACGATATCACTTTTGCCTGGCGGCGCAGGCTTATTTTCCTTAAGGGCACGATTAGCGAATCGAATGAGTGGTATCATCATTCCACCTCTGTCTGGTAAGTGCCTGCGGCAGGATAAGAAGAGGGAGTTTTGTTTCGCCAACTGCCCGGGCTGCATTAATTTGAGGTCAGGCTAAATGAGCAAAGGTTCGACAAGCAGTGACGCCCCGTTTGGTACACTATTAGGCTACGCACCGGGCGGCGTGGCGATTTATTCTTCGAATTACAGTAGCTTAAATCCGCAAGATTATCCGGATGACGCCACGTTCCGCAGCTATATCGGTAATGAGTATATGGGGCACAAATGGCAGTGCGTGGAGTTCGCGCGCCGCTTTCTGTTCCTCACCTACGGTTTTGTTTTCACCGATGTCGGCATGGCCTACGAAATCTTCTCCCTGCGTTTTTTACGCGAGGTGGTCAATGACAATATCCTGCCGCTGCAGGCGTTCGCCAACGGCTCCCGTCGTCCACCGATCGCCGGCTCTCTGCTCATCTGGCAGAAAGGCGGCGAGTTTAAGCATACGGGCCACGTGGCGGTAATCACTCAGCTGGTAGGGAATAAGGTCAGGATCGCCGAACAGAACGTGATTCACTCGCCGCTGCCGCAGGGCCAGCAGTGGACCCGCGAGCTGACGCTGGAAGTGAAAAACGGTATCTACACGATTAAAGACACCTTTGCCGATACCGAAATACTTGGCTGGATGATCCAAACCGCCGATACCGAGCATAGCCTGCCGCAGCCGGTGCTGCCGGGTGAAGCGATGGCTATCAAAGGTGCTCGACTGCCGAATAAAGGCCAGTTCCGCGGCAACTGGCTCAACGAGAAAGATTCGCTGCAAAAAGCCTATGTGGAAGCCAACGGTCACGTTATTAACAAAGACCCTTACCAGTATTTCACCATTAGCGAAAGCGCCGAGCAGGAGCTGATCAAAGCGACCAACGAACTGCATCTGATGTACCTTCACGCCACCGATAAGGTTATGAAGGATGACAGCCTGCTGGCGCTGTTCGATATTCCGAAAATACTCTGGCCGCGTCTGCGCCTCTCGTGGCAGCGCCGTCGCCATCATATGATTACCGGTCGTATGGATTTCTGTATGGATGAACGCGGGCTGAAGGTGTATGAATACAACGCCGACTCCGCGTCCTGCCATACCGAAGGCGGATTGATCCTTGAGCAGTGGATGAAACAGGGCTACTTCGGTACCGGCCACAATCCGGCGGAAAACCTGCTGGATGAGCTTGCCGGAGCGTGGAAGCACAGCCGGGCGCGTCCTTTCGTGCACATCATGCAGGACAAGGATCTGGAGGAGAACTATCACGCGCAGTTTATCCAGCGTTCGCTGACGCAGGCCGGTTTCGAAAGCAAAATTCTCTACGGCCTTGATGAGCTGCGCTGGGATGCCGCCGGGCAGCTGATCGATGCTGACGGGCGCCTGGTCAACTGCGTCTGGAAAACCTGGGCCTGGGAAACCGCCATTGAGCAGGTGCGGGAAGTCAGCGCCGATGAGTACGCGGCGGTGCCGATCCGTACCGGGCATCCTGATAACGAGGTGCGGTTGATTGACGTCCTGCTGCGCCCGGAAGTCTTAGTGTTTGAGCCGCTGTGGACGGTTATCCCCGGCAACAAGGCGATTTTGCCGGTGCTGTGGTCGCTGTTCCCGAATCATCGCTACCTCCTGGATACCGATTTTGTGGTCAACGAGCAGCTGGCGGAAAGCGGCTATGCGGTTAAGCCTATCTCAGGCCGCTGCGGCAGCAACATTGACCTGATTGGCCCGCAGGATGAGGTGCTGGATAAAACCAGCGGCCAGTTTTTTGACCGTAAAAATATCTACCAGCAGCTATGGTGCCTGCCGAAAGTGGATGGCAAATACATTCAGGTTTGCACCTTCACGGTTGGCGGAAACTATGGCGGAACCTGCCTGCGCGGCGATGATTCTCTGGTGGTCAAAAAAGAGAGCGATATCGAGCCGTTAATCGTGCTAAAAGACACAGATAGCCGTTAAATTTTATCCCGGACTACGGCGGTGAGCGCCTTATCCGGGCTGCGGTTCTCTTCACCTGCGGCATTTGTAGCCCGGGCAAGGCGCATCGCGCCGCCCCCGGGGGAAGGCCGCAGGATGCTGAAGAATATCCCGGAGGCGATGCTGCGCATCGGTCCGGGCTACTGAACATACGAACCCGTAGCCCCAGTGAGCATAGAGCGACCCGGGGAATAAGCGGTAAAAAATAGATAAAACATCACAACAACAAGACAGAAAAGGAAAATAGTATGCACGATCGGCGACTCGCCGCCCGCGCGGGTGAACTCAAGCCCTCCGCCGTCCGCGAACTCCTCAAGCACAGTAAACTGCCCGGCGTTATCTCTCTGGGCGGCGGCATTCCGGCCCCGGAGCTTTTTGATACCGAAGGCCTGAATCTGGCGGTGCAGCAGGTGATGAATGGACGCTTTAACGATGCGTTCCAGTACGGTTTGACCGAAGGTTATCCGCCGCTGCGTCAGGCCGTTAGCGAACTGTGTCAGGCGCGCGGCGTTGCCTGTACGGCAGGCCATGTCTATATCACTTCCGGTTCGCAGCAGTCGCTGGATATCGTCGCCCGTACGCTGCTCGATCCGGGCGATGCGATTGTCGTTGAACGTCCGACCTATCTGGCGGCGCTGCAGGTTTTCCAGCTAGCGCAGGCTAATATTCTCAGCGTCGATACCGATGATGACGGTATGCTGGTGGAGCAGCTGGCCGATCTTCTGGAAACCACGCGCGTGAAAGCCGTTTATCTGGTGCCGACGTTTGGCAATCCCGGTGGGAAAACCCTGAGCGAAGCGCGCCGTCGTCGTCTGGTTGAGCTGGCGAAAAAGCATGATTTTGTCATTATCGAAGACGATCCGTACGGTGAAATCAGCTTCACCGATGAAGTGCGCCGCCCGCTGTATCAGCATGCGGTCGAGCTGGGTTGTGAAGATCAGGTGGTTTACACCTCCACCTTCTCTAAGATCCTCGCGCCGGGCATGCGTATTGGCTGGATCGTGATGCCGGACTGGCTGGCGCAGCAGACGGTGATCGTCAAACAGGCGGCGGATCTGCATACCAATATGCTGTCGCAGGTGATTACCGCGGAATATCTGAGCATGAACCGCCTGGAAAGCCAGATTGCTCTGATCCGCGAAGATTATCATAAGAAGTGCGTGGCGCTGGCTGATGCGTTGGAAGCCCGTCTTGGGGAGCATCTGGAGTTCAGCCGTCCTAAAGGCGGTATGTTCCTGTGGGCCCGCTTCCGCTATCCGTTCGATACCATGGAGTGGCTGAAGAAAACGCTGGAAAACGGCGTCGTCTATGTGCCTGGTGAAGCGTTCTATAACGATAATCCTGATACTCGTACGCTGCGTCTCTCCTACTCTACGGTGTCGGCGGAAGGTCTGCTGACCGCCGTCGAACGCCTGGCGAAGTCGCTGTAATCGGCTTTTGCTTCGCGCCGTCTGACGGCGCGAAGTTTCCTGATACAGTTCGAATCATGTGGATAGAGATTGAGTCACCCGTAATCGCTGATTACGGGCGAAAGAAACTCAGAGGAGGAATTCCGGCGGGTATTCGCCAGCTCTGACCTTAATCCTGGTCAGCAATGCGATCGTCAAGCCAGATCAGCATCAATGAGGAGAGAAAAGCGACGGCGATGGTGCCAATAGCTAACAGCATAAGAAGTGCCTCAGGGGTTTTTATTATTTTTCTGCTTTTACCGATGAGCGTTTATTGCTATCCGTGATGGTGACTTTTGTCATTGATTGGGATGCTGCGAGGGTGAAGAAATCATCGGCGTCAATATCAAAATTGAGAACGATTTCTCTGTATTTCCCACAGTTCATTAACTCTTTTGCTTCTTTCATACTACTGGCAGTAATAGTAGGCATCAGGTTCATCTCGTTTAAAAACTGAGAAGCAAAATAAGAGCTTGTCGATATCAGATCAACTACTTTTTGTGATACTGCCAACCATCTGCCAGATTGATGAGTGCCCGGCGAGCGATCGAATGAAACTTTTACCTTTCCCGCCAGCATTTCACTACGATCTCATTCCGATAGCGAATGAGAAATCTCTTCACGCTTCTGAAGGTAATCGCCGGCCGCCAGCAACGACGGCCAGCTGCGTTTTTTAAAATGCGTAGGCCACGCTTACGTTGCCGCTGTAGCCATGGCTGTTGCCGCCGCTGGCGATTTCCGCCTGCCCGCCAAGGCTCAGGCTCAGCGCCCCGCGCGTCATCCCCATACTGGCTCCGGCGTTAATTATATCGCGGCTGTTGAAGGCCGAGTTCTGACTGATTTCATATTGATAAACCTTTGCGCCGGTGCGTATTGAGGGGCCGCTGAAGCTATGTTCGTAGCTGATATTTACCGCCGGACTAAAGGTCCAGCTACCGCTGTTCTGCGGGTTAAAGGCGAGACTGATATTGGCCACGCCGCTGGCGTTATTTTCGCTGACGCGGTCGACATTCAGCGCCAGTTCGCTCCCGCTCTCATCAAAGGCGTCCATACGCAGATGGGTTAGGCGGGTGCCGACGGAGTATTCGACGCTGGCAAAATCGAACGGGCTCACGTAACCCAGACGCAGCGTACCGCCAACCAGCTGACCATGAGTATCGCCGGTGGTGCTACCCAGACCGCCATTCATTCGCCGCGTACTGCTATAGTCGATCCAGCCAGCATTGAGATCGCCCGCTGCAAAGAGGCCGTGATTCAGATCCTTGAAGGCATAGCGGCCGCCAATTCCCAGCACAGTAGTATTGGCATCCGCCTCGGCATTCGCGCTGCCCAATGAGCCCCAGCTATATCCGAGAGTGCCGTAGCCGCTAAACTGCGAGTTTACCCGCTGGGTATAGCCCAGCAGCGTTCCGGTGGTATGTTCATTGCTGCTGGCGGCGCGGGCGGAGCCATCAGTGCCAAGATAGCTATTTAGTCCGGTCAGCCACAGTTTTCCTTCGCCATCCCTCAGCTGGCGGCTGTCGGTATTCGGCGTCAGCGCTCTGTCCAGACGCGAACCGCTGCGCAGCAGATAGCTGGCGGCGTCAGCGTAAATCTGTCCGCCGACCTGCGACTCTGCGCCGCCCAGCGTTCCGGCATCAATAGCCGATTGAAGGTAGTTGTTATAGTCGGTGTAACGGCCCGATAGCGCGCTGTTTTGCAGGGCGTTAAGCAGTGACGCTCCCTGCGCTGCATTTCCTCTAAGCGTACTTTGTCCCGGAAGCTGACCGTATTGCACCATTTTGCCGCGCAGGACGTACAGCGTCTCCTGCGACAGGCCGAGCCCCTGCTTCAGATAGTTATCCACCGAGCCGTACTGGCGAGTTATTTCATCCAGCCCGGCCTGCAGATAGCTGGCGTCGACGCCAAGCAGCGGTGCGTAAATTGCGGCCATGCTCGGCGGCATCATTGCCAGAGTCGCCTCAACCCGCTGACGGGTGTAGTCATTGGTAGCAAGGTAGTTTTCCATAATGGTTGCGTTATCGACACCAGCAATGCTTAACAGCATGGCGGCGGTCCAGCCGGTACGGTCCTTGCCCGCCGTGCAGTGGAAGAGCGCTGCGCCGTCGGTGCTGGCAAGGTCGTTAAACAGGGTGGTGAACTGCGCGCGCATGCCCGCGTCGCTAACGAAGGAGACGTTGGCCTGCTGCATCATCGCTTTTGCTTGCGCGGCGCTACTGACGGTAATCGAGGTGATATTGCTGCCCGAAGCGGCGTTACCGATGATATCAATGTTGGTATATTTCGCCCCGTCGGGCATGACGTCGGGGCTGCTGGCGATTTCGCTGGCGGTGCGCAAATCATAAACGTTGCCGATCCCGAGGGTGCTGAGCGTGGTCCGATCCGCAGGGGAGAGCGCCAGCGCATTTGAACGATAAAAAACGCCGGTACGCATGGTGCCGTCGTGGCTGGTAGTATAAATCGACGTGGTGCCAGCAATATCGCGGAAATTATCCATCGTGGCGAGTCGGGGAGTATTTATTGGCGCGGCGTATAAAGTGCCGGAGATAGCGGTTGCCACCAGAGACAGAGTAACGGGAATATAGCGAATCAAAGTCAGCCTCGATATTTATAGTTCATAATTCATTGTTTAATAAGGCTTCAGAATATAGGAGAGGATTATGACAAAATTATTTCCAGAAAGATTATTTTTAAAATAAAGAGAGGGGATTAAACATGACTCTTGATGATGTAAAGCCGGCAAATCTTAAAAAATAATAATGATTAGACATGAAAATCTTTAACATCCCGCTGTGGCAGCAGGATGTCATTTATATCATTCTTAAACAGGTATTCTGTGCCGCGCTACTTCTTAGGGCTAGCGCTGTTTTTCGCTCATCAATTGGCGGCAGCGCTGCTGGTCCTGACTGATGCTTCGTTGTTCCTCTGGCGTGAGCTGCTGCCAGGTGTCCAGCATACGTTGGCCCAGAGCGGGAACGAAATGGGTTTTATGCAGCGCATAATCCGAATTGCCCCCTTCAATGATATTTTCCATATCGCGGAGAAAGACGCGGCTATCCTGGTGGTCGATAACGCAAAAAACGGATCGGTAGTACGCTTCGTCCTCAGCGGAATAGTGCGGTGTGAACCACCAGATAAGCAGAGCTATAAGCGCAAAAAGCGGGGCAATAAAAGCGAGTTTCTTCGACATAAGTGCTTCAAAAAGGCAAATTGAATGGGCAGTGTAACCGCTGAAGAAACAGGATGTAAGAGCCGTAGCGGACAGCAGGCATCATCCAGCCCGCGACGACTTTATCAGCAGCCGATTTTACAGGTCCGTCTTTTAATACTTTCCACGCTGCAGCGATAGACTTCGGCTACCCAGGCGGCGCGCACTGTTCCCGCCAGCCCATCGTTCTGGTCTCGCATCTCAGTTTGTCGCACACCACGCGGACCGCCCGCAACTGACGCTTTTCTTACAAGGGATGCGGTTGACCTGACGAGAGCACCGAATCTACCGGTAAGATAACTGGCTGGCGCGGGTTATTTAAGTCAGGCAACGGCACATCGCCATCATCCTGCCGGGACAGGGGCCAATTCCGGGCCGGCCTGAACAGCATAATCCTCTGCAATAGAATTCGGTTATTTGCAGAATATTCAACAACACGACTTTCAGTCGTGGCTTCCGAAAGCTATCGCCCTGTCTGACGCTGGCCGCAAATGCACTAATATTTCCCCATTCCTCATTGAACAATCAGATGCGGCGGTAATTTCTGAGTCTTTAGCCGGGATTGCTGGCCTGGCGGGATATAAAACAAGCTGTATCAGGATAAATTAAGCGTAATCCTCGGGAAAATAATTCGCGTCATCAGTAGAGGGCGCCCTGCCGCCACCGTTCTGCGCTCCGATGATATTCCTGTTTAAGGCTGAAACAGGGCATTTTGCGCCAACAAGCCAAATTTATTTGCCTGAAGCTGCGTAAAGCGGTGGCCTGAGGGCGCAAATCCACGTTGCCGATCAATTTTTGCTGGATTCCACTTTTTCGGTTTCATGATGCTCAACACGATATCTTCCCCGAAAGGGGCAGATCTGGACGTTAAATACGGAGAAAGTTCCGAGCAATGATAATGAAATGTTGTGTATTGTTTGATTGGTTGTGAATCCTTGTGCAGTGTTGTTCAGGATAAATATCATTAAAAAAGAATGTAATGCGGTTTTTAGTGCTGATACTGTGATTTTTGTGTTATTTTTATCTTGTTAAAAACAAAAATATTGGTGTTTTGTTCTAAAATATGTCCGATTGTTTCCGCCTGTATGGATTTATATTCTAATTAGCGTTTTGTATTTGGAATATTAGGTCGATTTTTTTATTGTTATTATTTCTCATTTTACTTTTTATATTTCGATGTCCAATAATGCCCCCCGCCAGTACAGATGAGCTTAAGTTTTTCTTGTTTTGTAGTGGTAATTAGCTAACTAAGAATTATATCTTTATGATTTTCATTCTCATAAAGGTAGGCTTCTTATCAGTTAAATAAAATATGTGTTTGTCATGTGTGTTTAATAGTCGTTTATTATTATCAGGATATAATTTATATGAAAGCCACTAAAATTGCGTCTGCTCTCTTTCTTACTCTGGGTATGGTTACTGGGGCTGCGCAGGCTGCCGACCAGGGAAGCGGACGCGTAATTTTCACTGGTTCAATTATCGATGCGCCGTGCTCAGTAAACCCAGATCATAAAGAGCAAGAAGTTGATTTAGGACAAATTGCTTCGGTACAGCTGGAAAACAATGGTGTTTCCACTCCACGTAATTTTCAAATTGAACTGGAGAACTGTGCTCTTAACACCAGTGAGGATGATGACGGCAATGTCATCACGACTGCACCATCCGTGTCAGTGAAGTTTGGTGGTTCACCGGCTGTTCCGGATGATAATACCTGGTTTGGTATTACTGGTACCGCTTCTGGCGCCGGTGTAGTTATTACTGATGGTTCTGGTACTAAGATTCCTGTAAATGGTTCTACCGTAGCCCGCGACCTTATTGAAGGTAACAACACGCTGGCTTTCTCTGCGTACCTGCAGGGTCTGGGTGGCACGATTACCACTGGTGAATTCCAGTCTATCGCTGATTTCACCTTAAGCTACGAATAAGTTCGCTGGCTTACTGAAAATATCTCCGGGCAATAATGCCCGGAGTTTCAGGCGACAGGATATGTTATGCGCACTAGTTTCTGCCTTTCCTTAATCTTGCTGTTCACCGCTTTTTGCTCTTCGGCGAGTAACTACCGGCCAGAGGTGGGACGGGTACTGGTTAATGGCCAGATTCAAACCGCGGCATGCAGCATTCATATGGATGACGTCTGGCAAGAGGTTGATTTCGGCTCATTGCCGATGCGCTATGAAAACGGAATATTTATCGCTACCCGTAAAGTAAAAATTGGTCTGGTAAACTGCCAACCGGTTAAAGAGGATAGCGAACAATGGCGCAGTGTAACGGTAATCTTTGACGGCGAGCCGGCAGAGAACGGAGCAGATTTATTCGCTATCAACAGCCAGGATGCGGGAATAGCGCTCGCGATAATCGACGATCGCGGCAATCTTGCAAAGCCCGGAGAAACATTATCTGACGTTAATCTGGAATCAAAGAAAAACCAAATAGGATATTGGCTTTCGGTGATCTCAATGAAGCAATCAGCGATTGCAGGAGAATGGTCGGGAGGCGTTCGTTTTATTGTGTCATATCTTTGATACAAGATCGTATTATTTGTTTATTTTACTGTTGCTTAACGTGATTCAGTTAAATTCTTGTTACCCTTTTTTTAAAAGATAATGATAATGAACAGGTCAGTATTACTGCGCCGTCGTAGGCTGGTTATTTGTATTTTGACAGCACTACAAGGTCTGTCTTTACAGGTTTACGCCATGGAATTTAATACTGATATCCTGGATGCGGAAGACCGAAAAAATATTGATCTATCAAGGTTTTCACAGGCTGGTTATATTATGCCGGGAACCTATAGCCTTTCACTGAAATTAAATGAGAGCGTTATTTCCCAGCAGGAAATTATTTTTGAAGAAGTACCGTCGCTGAATCCTGAAGCGAAAGGAGAAGTTCGCGCCTGCCTGTCACGGGAACAGGTAGCGTTACTCGGTTTGACCGAGGAGGCGCTGGAAAAAATCGTATTTAATAGTCAGGGGACCTGTGCAGATTTTTCTGCTCTGGAAGGAGTGGTACTGCGCGGAGATTTATCTGAGTCGATTTTGCAGGTATCAGTACCGCAAATCTGGCTGGAATACCAGGATGCTTCCTGGCTACCGCCCTCCCGATGGGAAAATGGGATCCCTGGCGTCATGCTGGATTACAGCATTAATGCAGGAATAAGTAAGCATCACCGGAATGGTGAGTCACAAAGCGTTAGCGGTAGCGGCACTTTGGGGGCTAATGCCGGGCCGTGGCGGCTGCGTGGTGACTGGCAGGGAAGTCATAACAGTAATGTTGACAACGGTCAGCAGAGTTTTGACTGGAGCAGAATTTACGCTTTCCGGGCCCTGCCGTCACTGATGGCGAAGCTGACGTTAGGTGAAGACTATCTGATCTCCGATTTGTTTGATTCATGGCGTTATACCGGCATGTCGCTGATCAGTGATGAAACCCAGCTGCCGCCAAAGCTTCGCGGCTATGCACCTGAAGTTTCAGGGATAGCGCGTACTAACGCAAAGGTGACTGTCAGCCAGCAGGGACGAGTCCTGTATGAAACAACGGTATCGCCAGGCCCATTTCGTATCCAGGAATTGAGCAGCTCGGTAAACGGTCAGCTGGATGTCAGAGTTGAAGAGCAGGATGGAAGCGTGCAGACCTTTCAGGTCACTACCGCCACCATACCTTACCTCACTCGCCCTGGACAGGTGCGTTACAAACTGGCCGCCGGACGGCCTTCTGATTATAACCATCATATAGAGGGGCCCGTTTTTAGTACCGGGGAGTTCTCCTGGGGGGTAGCCAATAGCTGGTCCTTGTACGGTGGCGGCATTTTTTCATCAGACTACAACAGCCTTGCGGTGGGCGTAGGTCGGGACCTGTATCAATTTGGCGCGCTGTCGGGCGATATCACTCAGTCGTTTGCCCGCATGTCTGACGGTGAACATCCCCAGGGACGTTCCTATCGATTGAGTTACTCCAAACGTTTTGAGGAGATTAATAGCGATATCACTTTTGCCGGTTATCGCTTTTCTGAAAGAGAGTATCTCAGCATGGCGGAATATCTGGATGCTCGCTATCGCAACGGCGTGATGGGCCACAGCAAGGAGCTGTATACGGTAACGGCCAGTAAGAGTTTCAGTGATATACGTTTATCCACTTATCTCAGCTGGTCACATCAGACGTACTGGGATCGTCAGAATAGCGATCGCTACAGTCTGTCTCTCAGTCGTTACTTTGATCTGGGGGACTGGAGAAATATGGCCGCGACGCTATCTGCCAGCCGCAATGATTACAACGGCCGGCGGGATAATACTGCCTGGTTGAGTCTCAGCATACCGTTAGGCAAAGGTACCGCCAGCTACAACGGCAACTGGAGTAATCAGCGCTATTCGCAAACGGCCAGCTGGTACCAGCGTCTGGAGAATGATGACAGCTATCGACTGAGCGCCGGAACGCGCAGCGGTGGAGATGAAGGCGCCACTCAGGCCAGCGGGTCATATATTCACAATGGCGCCTTGATGGACGCGACCGCCAGTTTTAGCTGGGCACAAAACAGCTATACCGCAGCTAACTTATCGCTTAACGGCGGTATGACGGCTACGGCGAAGGGGGCGGCGTTACATGGCGGAAGTAGCCGGGGAGGGACTCGAATGTTAGTCAGCACCGATGGTGTGTCTGACGTACCTGTTGGTCGTAACGGACGTAGCAATATGTTTGGCGTAGCCGTCGAGTCCTCACTGGCAAGCTATTACCGGACGACAACGGAAATTGATGTGAACCGACTGCCGGATGATGTGGAAACCTCCGGTTCGCCGGTAGCAGAAGCCGCCTTAACGGAAGGGGCGATAGGATTCAGGCATTTTGATGTCCTGAAAGGCGCAAAAATCACCGCCGTCCTCGCACAAGCCGATGGAAGCCATCCGCCGTTTGGCGCCAGCATTCGTGATGCGAAAGAACGTGAATTAGGAATGGTCAGCGACGGGGGACTTGCCTGGATATCAGGGGCCAACCCGGGAAATAAACTGACCGTATTCTGGGGAGGGAAAGCGCAGTGTCAGGTGCGATTACCTCAATCATTAACAGGCCAGCAGCTGCTGTTGCCCTGTAATGACATTACCGAGAATTAATGAAAAGACTAGTAGGTTTGATGAAGAAGATGAGTAAACAAAACAGAACATTGCTGATTACCCTGATGTTATCTGTGGTAGCGGGAGTTCTGTCTATAGGACAGGCTTCAGGCGCAATAGCACTGGATCGCACCCGGGCTATATTCCCGGGCTCGGAAAAGAGTATTTCTTTAAATATTTCTAACGTTAGCAATCAGAAACCCTATCTGGCTCAGGCCTGGCTGGAAGATGAAAAAGGGAAAAAGCTGACGGATATTTTAACCGTAACCCCGGCGCTACAGCGGCTGGAGCCAGGAGGCAAAAGCGTCATCCGTATCAGCGCGCTGCCGACTGCCGCCTCGTTACCCCAGGATTGTGAGAGCTTATTTTACTTCAGCGTGCGGGAAATCCCGCCGAAAAGTGAACGGTCGAACGTTCTGCAAGTTGCGCTGCAAACGCGGATTAAGCTGTTTTATCGCCCCGCAGGGATCCTGCCTGAGCGCTACAGCCGACAGGATGACAAGCTGATTCTGCATAAAGTCAGCGGGGGGTATCGGATTGAGAACCCAACGCCGTTTTATATGACCGTGCTGGGGATTAGCGGTGGCCCAACACAGTCCGTTGCTAAAGATTTTAAAAGCGTAATGATTGCGCCAAAGTCGAGCGAAATAGTAAGAACATCAAATTTTTCAAAGCCATATGTTGTCACTGTTAATGATTTCGGAGGAAAGCCGGGGCTGTCGTTCAATTGCAGCGGCGATATCTGCCGGGCGGCAGTGGATGAGCGTAGATAAGTAGCGTCAGGCAGCTTTTGATGGAGGAGTTCAAGTGAAAAAAGGCCCACGACGTTTATGCCGTACATTTCCCGATGTTTTGAAAGTGATTTTGCCAGGTATTGCGTTATGTCTGTGTTCTCTTGAATTAAAAGCCGCCAGCGATGTGGAATTTAGCGGAACGCTGGTGGCAGCACCCTGCGTGGTTGCTACCGATTCAGAAGAGCAAACGGTGAATTTCGGAAGTATTGCCGCAAAAGCGTTTATTAACAATGACCGTTCGAATCCTGAATCATTTCAGATTCGACTGGAAGAGTGCGACCTCTCAATGGGGAGCCAGGTTGTTGTGACCTTCAACGGAGTCGAAGATGCCGACCAGCCCGGAACGTTTACCGTCGAGGGAGCAGCAAAAGGTATTGCTGTGGTTCTGGAGGACAGTAAAGGCCGGGCAATCTTACCCAATGAATCATTGGCGTCCGTTGAGATATCCGCAGGAGAAACGGTACTGGAGTACAGAGCGCAAATAAAGGCGCTGGCAGCCGGGCGGGTAAAGGAAGGCGATTTTACTTCTAACGTTACTTTCATGCTGGAATATGAATAGGAAAGGCAGGAACAGGAGTTCACATGAACCAGATTTACATGCCGCATAAATTGGAGAGAAGTTCAGCAGTGAAATATTCTTCCGGCAAGCACACCCCGGCAGAGGTTATTGAGGGAATTCGGCTACAGCCTTTGATCGATCTCAAAACGAATACTCAGGTAGGCAGCGAAGTGCTGACCTATTTTCATGACAATGTTGATGTTGTTGACTTTTTTCATAGCCTGACCCCCGCGCAGTACCTGTCGCTTTTTTTCTGGCAGGCCAATGTATTGAGTCATGAAAAAATTCGCGGTCTGTTTTTTATAAATCTGCCGGTATGCGTGCTTTCCGATAAGGCCAGCATTGAGCGATTACTGGATAGCCTGTTCTCAGCGCGCGTCGCTATTGAGATTCAGGATCCTGAGAGATTAGGCGATATGTCACTCGCCGCACGTCATCGGCTGGTGGCGGGCATCATGAGGCTACAGGAGGCAGGCTGGTCCATCTGGATGGACGATGTCACCAGCGAGCTGGTCGATACGGTTAATGCACTGAATGTGCAGTTTGCTGGTGTGAAAACGGACCGGGAAGAATTACTGCTGCGCCATCAGGATCCTCAGGCGTTGACGGGCTTAATTAAAAAGATTCGCCCTCAGGGCGTGCCGATTCTGGTTGAGGGGATAGAAAACGATGATGACCGTCTTCATGCCATAAATAGCGGCGCCACGCTGGGACAAGGCTTTTTATGGCCGGAGCGAATTATCAATGAAACCTGCCCTGATGATGTCTTTCTTGCGCCGGTAACGGAGGACGTACATCCTCCACAAGGGAAAGGACGGGGTAAAAAGCAGGATTGGAAACACGCGCTGATAAGGCATCTTCAATTATTGTCGGAGACTTCCTCTGGTCAATCCTGGCTTACTACCAGGGAGCTGGCGGAGGATCTGGGAATAAGTATTTACACCATGCGTCAGCGATTGATGATTTTAGTGCAGGAGGGTCATGCCATCTGCATGAAGACAGGAAAAGGACGAAATAATATCCTTCACTGGCGAGCAACATGATAGTTAAAGAACGCGTTATCGCGCCCTCAGGGCTTAAAGTAAATGTATTCTCACCCAATTATTTTTTTCGCCAGGGCGTCGTTGAATGGGTGAAGCAGATGCCAGCCGCCCACAGCAGGAAGGGTGCTCAGGAAATAAGTGTTTTGCATTTTGCGGATAATTTTTATCAACTGGAATGGAGTCGACGTCCAAAATTGCCCGAAGGAAAAGTAGTGATAGTTGTTAATACACGGCAACTTTCGGAATTAAGCGGCATATTTTACGGCGATCGCGTATCAATCATCAGCGATAACTCTTCGATGCTGGCGTTAAGCGAGGCGATAAATCAGTTACAGGACAGTGATGATGAACCTCAAGCCGCGAATGAGGATATATTACTGACTTTTGGCGAGCTAGCATTTATGTGGGGCTATCTTCAGAGAGGTCATGTTGGCGGAAATGCCAAACAAAACAGTCGCTACAAGCGTAACGTCATGAAGAAGTTAGGTGTACAAACGGAAGTCGGTCTATTGACGAAATTTCAACTACTTTATTTGCTTGATATGACCTCTCGACAAAAAAAGATTCGGATAAGGAGTAATAAACGCAGCACCGGAGTGCGTGAATCCTTAGCCCTTTCACTGTTACCGGAAACGCTGAAGAAAAGACGCCCCAGACAACGGATCATGCAATGAAACAGAAAATAAGAGATTTTCTCTTCAGAAGCGCTGCACTTATTTTAAGTAGTGCGGTTCTTACCCCAACTTATGGAGCCTTAACATTAGACCGATCCAGAATCGTTTTTAATGAAGGCAATAGCTCTATTAGTATTAATGTTGCAAACCGCAGCCAGAAAGAGCCCTATTTAGCGCAAGGCTGGATGGAAAATGAACGAGGGGAAAAAATTAAGGGGCCGCTGATCGTACTGCCTCCGTTACAGAGGATTGAGGCTGACGGAAAGACGATGATACGAATCCAGGCGCTACCTGATACGAAAGAATTGCCGGAGGATCGTGAAAGCGTCTTTTATTTGAATTTACGAGAGATTCCCCCTAAGGGAAATAAACCCAATGTGCTTACTCTGGTGATGCAGACAACGATAAAAGTATTCTGGCGGCCAAAGGCCCTGGTCGTTGAACCGTCTGTCTCTGTTTTACCCGGTAGAGATAAATTGAGTTTAGAAAAGAACAGTAATAGCTTAAGGATAAAAAACCCAACGCCTTATTATTACTCTTTCGTTGATTTTTTGCCTGATGGTAAAAATAAAGACGTGGCGGAATTTGTGGCAACCATGGTGGCACCATTTTCTACTGCTGATTTGAATATTGACGCCAAAACTGTCGGTGTCTCGCCAAAGCTTATTTATGTCAATGACTATGGAACGATGAAGTCGCTAAGCTTTAAATGTAACAATAACAGCTGTCTAAGTACTGGAAAGGACTGATGCCAGCACGCTGACGTTAAGCTAAGTTTACTGTAGGAAGTCAAGTAATGGTATGGGACAGGCAACTCTGGATTCTTTTTCTCGCTATTCTGTTGGCTATTATTTCACCGCGGATTTTTGCCGCAAATAATGGTGATATAACTATTGTTAATGTCTCCGGTGTGATTTTGGATACGCCTGCGTGTTCAATAAATAACGATCGGACAATCAAAGTCTCCTTTGGCTATGTCGCGGTAAACAAGGTCGACTCCGGTGAGTTTCGCCAACCAATCCCCTATGACATCAGCTGTGAGCAGGGAGATGTGTCCGGAGTTGCGCTAAAGCTGAGCCTGACGGGGATATCTGCCGATTTTGATAGTGATGATGCGACGCTCGTTTCTGCTGAACAGTCCGACCTTGGTATTAAAATCTATCAAAATGGTGTGCCTTTTAAAATAAATGAGCCCCTGGATATTAGTATTAATAGTATTCCCAGCCTGGAAGCTGTATTGGTACAACGAGCTGGTGCAAACCTCGAAAAAGGGGATTTTAGCGCCACGGCAACTTTAAAAGCAGTTTACCAGTAGCTGCGTGTGAACATATAGTCGGATTGATGTATGGGTAAATTGATTTTTAGTAGAAAACGAATTTTATGGTTGCTCTCAATCATGATGTTGACTCTGAGCTCCCCTTACGCAAAAGCTGTGCTGACCTATTCATGGCCAATGCCGGCATATATCGTTGGTTTTTATGTGGAGAATATTGGTGGAGATATCTGGTATAACCCTCGAGGTGCGTTTATTTCCCAGACGTTTACCGCCTGGGACTGGGATGAAAAGACAACCGTCAAAGAAGCTTTTGCCAGCCGGGGTATCACCGTCGGCGCAGAGGTTTATTATGGCCCGTATCATGTATGGGACAACGATTATTTTATTGGCGAGGGTATGCTGCGCTATTTTGACTCATCACGATCGTTTAAAGTATTTGCAGAAGCCGTTAATTCACAGTTTGGTGGTACCTGGGCCATCTCACATTATAGTAATGTAGGTAAAAGAAATTTTGTCTGCTTTGGTTTTGGCGTGAATACACCCAGAACGGGTTCGGGGTCGTGGACAACAATTAAATCTACCCTATGGGATGGTTTGCCTAATAGTACGCCCGGCGATCCGGAGTGCGTTGGATATTCGGGTAACGTTTCGCAGTGGTGTGCAATGGAGACGGCCAATATTGATTTCGATTTTGGCACGATGAATAAAAGTGAAGCAACGACAAAAGTGTTAACGAAGCCCGTAGATGTGTCATGTACTGCCGATGTTAAGTTTAAACTTAGCTTAGTTGAAGGTGATGAGATTGCATTATCAAATGGAATGTCGGCCAATCTTTCGCTGGATGACAAGCCGTTGGGCACAACTTTACAGGGTTCTAACGGTATCAATCATTATCAGCTTTCGGTGCAGCTCTCCGGAGAGCCAGACAGCGCAGGGAGTTTTAACGGCAGCGGTATTATCAGCGTTCGCTATCCCTAGCGATGACAGATCTTAATTTGTTCGGGCCTGTTTATTAACGTAATAGCGAATATTCAGCAGTGAAGTTCTACCCTAAATAATTCGTGTTGCAGGACAAAACGGTTAACCGTTTTGAATAGCGCTTGCGCTGGCTCCAAAGGGGCGAGGGCGCAGCCAGTGCCCACGCAACCTGAAGTATGACGGAAATAACTGTATCGAATTCTGGCGCTAAATATATTTATAGAAGGAGAAAACAATATGGCATTCGTAAAAACCAAAGATGGCGTGAACATTTATTACAAAGACTGGGGTCCTGAAGATCGGCAGCCGATTGTGTTTCACCACGGCTGGCCTTTGAGCGCCGATGACTGGGATAACCAGATGCTGTTTTTCCTGGCGCAAGGATATCGCGTCATCGCCATCGACCGCCGCGGTCATGGTCGTTCAGATCAGGTTAGTGAAGGGCACGATATGGACCACTACGCTGCCGACGTTACGGCGGTGGTAGAAAGTCTGGATCTGCATAATGCGGTTCACGTAGGGCACTCCACCGGCGGTGGTCAGGTTGCGCGCTATGTTGCCAGATACGGTCAGCCGCAGGGAAGGGTTGCTAAGGCGGTACTTATCAGCTCCGTACCTCCTCTGATGGTTAAAACGGTCAACAATCCGGGAGGCACGCCAGTTGAAGTTTTCGATGGCTTCCGTAAGGCGCTAGCCGCTAATCGCTCTCAGTTTTACCTTGATGTCGCCAGCGGGCCTTTCTATGGATTTAATCGTAAAGGCGCTGAGGTTTCGCAGGGCACGATTGAGAACTGGTGGCGTCAGGGAATGACTGGAAGCGCCAAAGCCCATTATGAGGGTATTAAAGCATTTTCAGAAACCGACCAGACGGAGGATTTAAGAGCCATCACGGTACCGGTACTGGTTATACAGGGCGATGACGACCAGGTTGTTCCTTATAAAAATGCCGCCCTTATGCAGCATGAATTACTGGTTAACAGCGTGCTGAAAATTTATCCGGGTTTGCCGCACGGGATGCATACCTCCCACGCTGAGATGATTAATGCCGATTTACTGGCATTTATCCGCGCATAATAAAAATCGTTCAACTAAAGAACTGAGGGCTGGCCCCTCAGTTCTTTTATGAAACGACGTTTTTTATTTGTGGGTTAATAGATGCGGCCGAATAAGGCGATTCGTAATAACCTTTCTGCTCCAATAAATAACTTTATATTTGGAAACCATTTCCTGAAATATCATGGTCAATTAATCATGCGCCGGGGAATTCGATTTTTACGACTCAGTTAACAGATCGAGAACATAATTTATACTTTCAGGACATATGCATGTAATGATTCGCTGGTAACCAGTTACAAGGAAGCCAGTATGAATAAAAACGACATGACTCCTTTACCCACCAATACCCATGAGTGGTTTTTCAATCGGAACAACATCATTATCCTTCTCGATATTGTTCTGTTTATTGTTCTCTACAATACGCTCCCCTATGAACCCAAAGTGGTCATGGGTCTTAGTATGCTCGCTTTTATCGCCGTGTTATGGCTGACAGAAGCGCTACACGTTACCGTTACGGCAATAATAGTTCCGGTAATGGCCGTGCTGCTGGGGGTCTTTAATACTCAGGCTGCATTAAATAGTTTCGCAAACTCAACGATATTCCTGTTCCTGGGAGGGTTTGCTCTGGCTGCTGCAATGCACGTACAGGGACTTGATAAAGTCATTGCCGACAAGGTGTTGGCGATGGCGCGGGGAAAAATGAGCCTCGCAGTCTTTATGTTATTTGGCGTTACAGCCGCGCTCTCTATGTGGATCAGTAATACCGCGACGGCCGCTATGATGATGCCGTTAGTTCTGGGCATCTTGAGCAAAGTTAATAGCAAAAGTAGCCACTCGACGTATGTTTTTGTCCTGCTCGGCATTGCATACAGTGCCAGTATTGGCGGGATGGCGACAATCGTCGGCAGTCCGCCGAATGCCATTGCCGCCGCCGAGGTTGGACTCTCTTTCATTGACTGGATGAAGTTTGGCTTCCCGGCAATGCTTATATTGCTTCCCACCGCAATCGCTATCCTCTACGTCGTCTTCAGACCGGACCTCAAAGGGACCTTTGAGATTAGTACTGAACAGGTCAACTGGGATAAAGGAAAAATAGTCACATCGGCTATTTTTGGACTGACAGTATTCTTTTGGATATTCAGCGGCCCAATTAATGAGCTGCTGGGCGGATTTAAGTCTTTTGATACTATCGTGGCCCTGGGCGCTATTATTTTAGTGAATTTTGCGCGAGTTGTTCACTGGAAGGATATAGAAAAAACGGCTGACTGGGGTGTGCTGTTATTATTCGGCGGCGGCATCTGTTTAAGTAATGTCCTCAAGGAAACCGGCACCAGCCTGTTCCTGGCGAATCAAATCAGCTCGATGGTCGCTCATATGGGGATATTTATCATTATTCTGGTTATTGTCGCATTCGTGGTATTTCTAACGGAATTTGCCAGTAATACGGCCAGTGCCGCTTTGTTAATTCCGGTGTTTGCCTCGGTTGCCGAAGCTTTCGGACTGTCGCCAGTGATTCTGTCGGTGTTAATTGCCATCGCGGCGTCGTGCGCTTTTATGCTGCCCGTGGCGACTCCACCAAACGCTATTGTTTTCGCTACCGGCCATATAAAACAGCATGAAATGATGCGTGCAGGCCTGTTTTTGAACATCGCTTGTATCATCGTACTGACCGGGTTCAGTATGCTGTTCTGGGTATGATTTTCGAAAGTTGAGCTTACTGCAGCACGGCGGTCATAGTTGACCGTCGTGCTGTATATAATAGATAGCACAATATTTTAATGTGATTAGCTACAGGTAACTCATTAATATGAGAGTTTTTTTTGGGCAGGGACCAGCATAATACCAGTTCCCTGACCTGATATTACTTATCTGCCGGGCCGCAACCACCGATAACTTTTGAAATCGAAACTGCCGGATGTAATAAGTAATCATAGTTGCAGTTTTTTTCTTTGTTATAAACGCTGCCGGTACAGCCGGTAACGGTAGCAACGAAGAAAGCAATCGCGATAATTTTTAACGAACTAAACATAATGGCTCCTTGGTAGAAAATAAACAGCATTAATCCTGGGTAAAACGATAGATTGCAATACACCTGCTTAAAAAGGCTCACGTAAATAACATGGCTTTTACATCATTTTTAGATACGGGTATGTGGGTTTTTATTGAAATAAGCGATGCTAATCAATATTTATCATACTGATTTTTAAAGTGTTTTTTATATTGGAAGTGAAAGCAATGAATTCCATTTCCTTATTATTCCCGTCTGATTCGTTCTGTAGAACGTCAGGTATAAATCCCCTATACGTTTTAGATAGTACCTTTATTTGAAATGAGAGATCAATAATCCTGTTTGCTAAGAGTTTAAGGCTTTTATTTTGGTTTTTACTGAATATTAAATCTGGATTTTAATTTATTTTTAGTTGAAAACTCTATTTTTGTCTTATTTTAGGATTTTTGTTCCTTTTAAAGTGCGCATAAAACAATGAAGTTTAAAACTTTTATTTTTTATAATATGCAAGGATAATCTATTTCAATTTATACAAATTTCATTTGTATGATATTACAAAGTAGTGAATATGGCACTGTTTAGCGGAATGATATGGCGCCATAGTTTTACGGCCCTGAAGAAGAGGCTGATAAACAATAAAATTCACAGAGGAATTATTTTAATTTATTGATCTACATAGCAAATGTGTTTTAGATGCATCAGGCCGAGCTCAGGAATTTGAGCCGGCCTGACGCGACAGAGGAAATCTGAATGCCAGTTAATCTTGTTCAGGCTCGGTATGGCTCGGGTTTGCCACTCTTGCCCAGACCAGGGTGCCGGTTTGCGTAACGTCGTTCATCACGAAAGGTGGGGTGGATAAAAACAGCTTCTCATCCTCAAAGTGGAAATAACGCAGCTGCTTACCGCCAATCCAGTTAGGGAAAAGGCTTCCTTCGACAAAATGGATAATCGTCTGATTTTCCACATCCAGCGTATAACGGCCAAAATAACATACCGATGATATGAAGGCGTCTTTGAGCTCATTAGCAGTGGCTGCTGTCTGATCGTCATGAATAAAATTCTGCCGATCGGCACGATAGAGCTGGGCGCTCATGTTTCCGTGCGCATCATAGTTCAGCCTGCCAACGACTTCTTTACCTAACGGATAGCGTTTACTGCCATCGCTGAGTTTAAATTCGGCTGATACCAACCGCCAGGCGCCTAAAAAATGGGTTGTCTCGATCATTGGAGCCTCTACTGAAATGAAGAATGTCACCGAAGCATATATATACTAGCAAGTCTCCAGCCACTGCCGGATTTGCGCGGCGGTAATATCGCTATATTGATGAATCATGGAGAAATGATCTCCTGGAACATCGACCGTTATGGCTGCATTCGGCCATTGTGTTTGCCATGCGTTGCTATCAGACGTTTGCAAAGAAGGTAGAGGATCCCGACAGCGTATTAACATGGTTGGGGTACTAATTGGCGGTAGACTCTGACCGGCCAGCAGCTGTTGATACCACGCGCTGGCTATCATCTGTTGATCGGCCGGCGGCATCGTCGACCACAGCGCGCCGAGGCTAAGCATTAGCGAATTCCTGAACTCAGGCGTCATGCTCCCGGGGGGATAACTGTCTATCAGAACCAGGGCGACAGGCTGAATGCCCTGAGACTCAAGGTGAGCGGCAAGAAGATGCGCCAGCACGCCGCCGCCGCTGTGTCCGACCAAAACGAAGGGGTGATGGTTCGAACTTTGCGCAATCGCATACTGGTAATAGTCGAGCACCTGCTTGATTTGGCCCGGTAGCCTTTGTTCTGCGGCAAAACCGGGGTTAGGGAGTACCCAGACGTTTCTTTGCTGTTGAAACTGCGCCGCAAAATCTGCGTATTCAAATACGCCCATCGGTAAAAATGGCGCAACGCAATAAAGCTCCGGTTGATCCGGGCCGGTTGCTAGTTTGACGGCCGGGCTTCCCGCAAGCGGCAGACTGTCATGGGTGAGCCTGCGCGCCATAGCACCGATGATATCCAGCAATTGCTGACCATGCTCAAATTGCCGGGCGTTGAAGGCCCGGGCAACCTGTTGTGAAAGCATCCCTGCCTCAGGCGTCGGTATCACGGTATCTTTCGTTGGCGTCGGGCGTTGGCTATCCGACGCAACCGGAGCGTGGTGCTTACCGGCAGCTGCTTGCCCGGTCTGCTGATAGAGATAGGCGATCAACGCATTCGGAGTTGGATAATCAAACAGCAAGGTTGGCGGCAATTCCAGATGGGTAACGGCTGCCAGGCGTTGTCGCAATATTACCGCCATCATCGAGTCCAGGCCTATTTCCTGTAACGAGCGGTCCGGGTCTATCGCGTGGCCGCTCTCAAGGTGCATGATTTTTGCGATGCCGCTATTTACGCTATCGGTTAATACCGTCCGGCGTTGTTCATCCGTTAATCCAGACAGATCTGCGACGATGGAAGAGCTCCCGGCTTCCGTCTGCTCGTCTGCAAACGCTGGCGCAGAGTGAGATAACGGAAGCGATGGCTCATTGCCTGGCCCTGGTCCATCGAGCCAATAGCGCTGGCGCTGGAAAGAATATGTTGGTAGGTCAATCAGATGAACGCGATAAGGCTCATAGGCGACGGACCAGTTAACGGGGAACGACCGGGAGTGCAACAGCGCAAGCGCATTCATCAGCTCATCGGTATCCTGATTTCCGCGACTGAGCGGCGCAACGAAGGCGTGAGCTTTGAGCTTATCCGGCTGTAAACTTCCCGGCGCCATCGCGGTTAATACCGCCTGAGGGCCGATTTCAACAAAGGTTATAGGGCTGGAGCTATCACCGTAGCGCTCTGCGGCGCGAATACCGTCGGAAAACCTTACCGGCGCGCGAACGTGCTCAATCCAATAATCTGCATTGCAGATTTGCTGAGCCGTAACAAGCTGGCCCGTGAGGTTGGAAACGATAGGGATTTGCGGGGCATGGAAGGTGATTTTGCTGATAGCCGTTCTCAACGCCTCCTGCATCCCTGCCATATGCGGTGAGTGAAAAGCGTGGCTGACGGTCAGGCGCGTGATGCGTCGTCCTGATTGGGCAAAAGCGGCGGCAATATTTGCGGCGATATCCTCATCGCCGGAAATGACGGTGGAAGCCGGGCCATTCAGGGCTGCAATAGAGACCCTCTGTTCATATCCGGTAAGATGCTCAAGTATTTCAGCTTCGCTTGCCTGTATGGCGATCATCACGCCGCCCGCGGGCCGTTCTTGCATAAGGCGCCCGCGCGCAGCAATTAACCGACAGGCATCCTCCTGTGAAAATACCCCTGCAATGTGCGCCGCGGCGACCTCGCCAACGGAATGTCCCAGCAGTAAGTCCGGTTGGAGGCCTGAGCTCGCCAGCAAACGAAAAAGCGCCACTTCCAGGACAAACAGCGCCGGCTGGGTGAATGCCGTTTGGTTTAATAAGCCAGCGCTCCCCTGGGTTGATGATGAAAAAATCACGTCCCGTAAAGAGGTGCTCGCGGGCAAATCAAGTAAAGGATCGAGAGTTAGGCACAAGTCATCAAAGGCCTGGCGGAAGGCGGAGTAGTGCTGATATAAGGCTTCGCCCATGCCGGTATACTGGCTTCCCTGCCCGGTAAACAGCATCACCAGTTTGCCGGGGCGTTTTCTTTCAGAAAGCCACATTTCAGGCGCAGAACGGCCTTGAGCTAATGCCTCCAGCGACGCCAGCAGATTTTTTCGCTCATCGGCAACAATCACGGCCTGGTGGCGAAAGTGAGGTCGGCTGACCGCCAGCGAATAAGCCAGGTCGTTCAGTGATAAATCCGCTTTCTGCTTCAGCAGGTGCGCTATTTTTCTGGCCTGCGCCATGAGGGCCGGTTGGCTCCTCGCGGAAAATAAGAACGGTAATTGTCCGTTATCTAACGTGCCAGCCGTTGCCGGGCGGGGAAATAGCTGCCTGGGCGCTTCTTCCAGAATCAGGTGAGCATTGGTACCGCTTAATCCAAAGGCTGAAATAGCCGCTCGCCGGGGTATTTCCTCCGTGGGCCAGTCAACGGGTGAGGTTAAGAGCTGCAGCGCGCCGGATGACCAGTCGATATGTGATGACGGCGTTTGCGCATGTAAAGTCGGCGGTAGCGTTTGATTCTGCATCGCCAGAATCATTTTTATTACTCCGGTTACGCCAGCTGCGGCCTGAGTATGGCCAATATTGGATTTAACCGAGCCCAGATAAAGAGGGTTTGTCGCCGAATGTTCCATGCCGTAGCTGGCCAGTATCGCCTCAGCTTCGATTGGATCGCCTAATCGGGTGCCGGTGCCGTGCGCTTCTACGACTGCAATATCGGCGGCTGATAGCCGGGCGCTCTGCAGCGCCTGACGGATAACGCGCTGTTGCGCTAACCCGTTGGGGGCGGTCAAGCCCTGGCTTTTTCCATCCTGATTGACGGCGGAGCCGCGGATCGTTGCCAATATATTGCGGCCATTTTTTTGCGCATCAGAAAGCCGCTCCAGCAATAACACACCGGCGCCTTCGGCCCAGCTTACGCCATCGGCATTGGCGGAAAAGGACTTGCATCGTCCGTCCGGCGACAAGCCTTGCTGGCGGCTGAATTCGGTAAATGCCCACGGCGTGGACATGATCGTGACGCCGCCGGCTAATGCCAGGCGACATTCGTTTTGTCGTAACGACTGGCAGGCAAGATGTATTGCCACCAGAGAGGAAGAACAGGCGGTATCAATCGTGATGGCGGTACCGCTTAGCCCCAGCACATACGCAATGCGGCCGGAGGAGATGCTGGGCGCGCTGCCGATTTGAAGATGGCCTTCCAGCTCATTTGGGGTTTGCATCATGCGCGCCCCGTAATCACTGTACATATTGCCGATAAACACCCCGGTTGCGCTACCCTGCAAGGTCGTGGGGTCAATGCGCGCTCAAGGTAGTAGCGTAGCTTGTGCTCAGTTTCCGTCATGTCGTTATTTACCCTTGCTAAAGTACTGTTCCAACAGCTCAAATAGCTGTTGATTGGATGCGATGCGTAACTCTTCGGTGAAACTTAGCGGCGAAGTCGTTACCGCTTTTTGCGGAGCGGGCGGAGCAGAGGGAAGAGGTGTGGTATTTATCTGTGCATCTTCCGCGGGAATGTCGGCGCTTAATTTAGCCGCCAGCTGCTGACAGGTTGGGTGATCGAACAGTAGGGTCACCGGTAAGCGAAGGCCGCTGTCTTTGCTCAGGCGATTTTTTATCTCAACCGCCATAAGCGAATCGAGACCCAGCTCCTGCAATGGTCGGTCCGGTAAGGGCGCATCTTCGGCCGCAAGCTCCAGCACGGTTGCGACTTCATCGGTTACCCAGCTCAGAATTTTTTGGTAGCGGTTGGTTTCATTTAGCCCGGCCAGCGCTTGTCTGAGCGCGCGCGGTTTATCCGCCGTTTTTTCCTGAGGCTCACGATTACCGGGACGTTCTCTGGCGACGCGTTCGTTTTCTTGTGCCGGGGATGAGAAAAGCGGCCTGAGCAATGGATGGTGGGTTGAGGCTGAATGATCTAAATTCATCGGGACAACATAGGCCTGATGACAATATAACGCGCTGTCGAACAGCGCTAATCCCTGCTGCTGAGACAACAAAGAGAGCCCCATTTTCTGAATACGGGCCATACCCGCCGCGTTTACTTGTCCGGCCATGCCTCCTTCATCCCAGGGCCCCCAGGCCAGCGAGATTGCCGGTTGCCCGTTTACCCGCCGGCGTTGGGCCAGGGCATCCAGAAACGTATTGGCCGCCGCATAGTTGGCCTGTCCAGGCGTCCCCAGCAGGCCGGACAGAGATGAGAAAAGGATAAAAGAGGAAAGCGTGTGGCTTTGGGTCAGCTCGTCAAGATACACGGCCGAATCAAGTTTTGAACGCAGCGCGACGGTGAGATCCTGACGGGTCATCAACTCGAACGAACCGTCCTGAATAACGCCGGCCAAATGAATAACCGACGTTAGCGGATAATCGAACGGAACCTGAGTAAGAGCCTGTGACAGGGAGGTCTTATCAGCAACATCGCAGGCGGCAATGGTGACTTTGGCGCCAGCCTGATGCAGCTCCTGGCGCAAAGCCGTCGTGCCGGGAGCGCGCTCACCTTGCCGCGAGAGCAACAGCAGGCTTTTACAACCATGCTGCGTAACCAGGTGTCTTGCAATAGATGCTCCCAGCGCCCCGGTGCCGCCCGTCAACAGAACCGTACCGCTATCAAAGAAGTGGCGGGAATCAACTGGCGGTGTGTCGCTGCTCAGGGTCGGATGATGGAATCTTCCCGTTCTCAATGCCAGCTGAGGAAAATTGCCCGATAAAGCCGATAGCCACGCGCTGAAAGAGACTGGCTCATCATCCATATCTAATAGCCTGATTTTTCTCTGCGGATGCTCTGATTGCGCTGAGCGCACCAGCCCCCAGACAGGGGCCTGATAAAGTCTCACAATCTCTTCATCCGTTGAGGTCGCAACGGCGCCTTGCGTCACAATGGTTAAGCCGCTATCGGCAAAAAGTGGGTCGGCGAGCCAGTTTTGTAACTGCTGCATGACGTCTGCGGTCATCTGGTGCGCCTTCTCGACAGGCGAGCCGAGACTATGCGAGCGGCAAAAAAGAACGCTGTCGAAGGTCGGGTTACCGTGGTTTTCATTGCTCAGAGACTGCGCGAGTTGCTCTACGGTTACATACTGCTTAACAGAAAGGCCGTCAGGCATAGCGTCAGCAGGCACATCGCCCAGTAAATAGATCTGATTGGCGGGCGGCGACGCCGGTATGGGCAAGGGACTCCAGCGGAGCGAGAATAATCCGCAGGATTGTTGCCCGTGCAGGAAGCGATGGGCTGGCGCGTGCCGCGTGGTGATGCCTTCCAGCAATGCCTGTACGTTTCCTTCATCATCGCAAAAAAAGATATTGGCCAGGGTATGGCCTCTGCTGGCGTCATCCTGGACGCGAAGGGTATGTTTAGCCCAGGTCACCGGTTTATGTCGTCCTGACCAATACAGATGTTCAACCGCAAAGGGAAGCTGCGGGATCTGATGCTCAGTCTCTTCGGTAGCAAACAGTGAAAAAGCAAAGGCGTTATCAATCAAACCCGCCGGTATTGGCGCATCGTCGAGCGAGACCTGCGCCGGAGCGGTTAAGCGTCCGATTGTCGTGTATTCATCAATACGCGATGTCTCTCCTAGCCACTGCCAGCGAGCTCCCCAGTCAACCTGCATATTGGCCAGACGCTTAATCATGGCGGCGCGGTCAACAAAAAGAGGTGAATAATGCTCGCCGGAAAGCGTTACGTTTTCCTCCCCGCGCGGACGAGAAGCGCGCTTTAAATCTGCGGTGGCTAACAGCATCCACTGTGAATGAAGCTGCACCGAAAGCCTGGCTGAGAATCCGTCATCCGCGGCCGTTGCAGGTAGCAGCTCGATCAGGAGCATTGCGCTGTCAGATGGGTGAGGGAAGGTCAGAGCCCGGAGAAACTGTACATCATTAAGCTCAACGGCCTCGTCTGGCCAATGAGCCTGCGCGACGGAAAGCAACGCTGCCAGATAAAATGCTCCCGGAACAACAATATAGCCGTAAACCTTATGGTCAGCTAAGTAGGTCTGAATCGCCGGACCGATTTCAATTTGATGCACCACACGGCCATCGGGCAGATTAATGCGTTGCCCACCCAGGGGATAGCGCCCGCTCGAGAGCGATGTATCCGGGGAACGCTGTGGATGAGATGTTCCGCCATCAATCCAGTGCCGTTTGCGCTGGAAGGGATAACCGGGTAAATCAAGGTGTTGTGGACTAAATGGCGCAAACGCAAGCGGCCAGTCCACCGCTTCTTCCCGCAAAAATTTCATGGCCAGGCGGTGACTATTTAACAAACTGTGAACCGGTTCATCCCGCTTAGGTTTATCCGGGCCTGGAGAGTCATCAAGCAGTTTATTCGCGGGGTTGCTGTCGTTAGCCAGCGAGCGTAACGCGGCAAGTAATGTCTGACGCTGGGCGGTAACAATAGCGGCTCTGTGGCTGAAATGAGTGCGGTGTAATGCCAGCATCCCGGCGAGATCGATAAGGCTGATTTCGGGTTGGGATAGCAGCCACTCGTGTAGCTGGCGAGCCTGCGCCTGCAAGGCAGGAGCGGTTTTCGCACAAAGCAGGAAGGGGAGCGGAACCGCCGGGTCGAGTTTATCCCGGGGGGGGGATTTCTGATTGTGGCGGTTCTTCTAAAATGACATGCGCGTTAGTTCCGCTCAGGCCGAAGGCCGAAACGCCGGCTCGTCGCGTTTTCCCTCCCGCTGCGCGGGGCCAGGGCTGAAGGCTTTCCGTCACTTTAACCGGCAGCGCCGTCCAGTCTAAATGCGGATTCCGCGGTAGAGTATGAATGGTCGGCGGCAAAGCCTGATATTGCATCGCCGCGATGATTTTGGCGACACCCGCCAGTCCGGAAGCCGATTCAAGGTGCCCAATATTCGTTTTGACCGCGCCAATATGCAGTGGGTTGGCGGCCGGGCGGTTAATACCGTAGACCTCAGCGATGGCCTGAACCTCGATAGGGTCCCCCAGCGCGGTGCCGGTACCGTGACACTCAACGACATCAATATCGGCTGCCGTGAGTTTGGCGTTTTCCAGCGCGGTTCGTAAGACGGCCTGTTGAGATAAGCCATTTGGCGCCGTGATGCTGCTGCTGGCGCCATCATGATTCACGGCGCTGCCGCGAATCACCGCTAAAATATTGCGGCCCTGCGCCTGCGCGCGACTGAGTTTTTCCAGAACTAATACTACCGCGCCTTCTCCACGCCCGTAGCCATCGGCGTTTGCTGAGAAGGTTTTTGACCGCCCGTCCGGCGCGAGCGCTTTAGTTCGGGAGAGCTGCACAAACATGCCCTCATCGGCCATGACCTGAACCCCTGACGCAAGGGCCATTTCACATTCATTCAGGCGCAGAGACTGGCAGGCCTGATGCAGAGCAACCAGAGAAGAAGAGCAGGCGGTATCAATTGAGACGGCTGGACCCTGCAGCCCCAGACAGAATGCGATGCGGCCGGCGGCAAAAGAGGTGTGCGTCCCTAAAATACGATAGGCTTCAGCGTCTTTGTTGGTGGACTGAATCGCATCGTAATCGCTGGGGCCGATACCGACAAAGACGCCAATTTTGCGCTGCTTTAGCGTCTCCGGCACGACGCCAGCCTGTTCCAGCGCATGCCAGCTTGTCTCCAGTAGCAAACGGTGCTGGGGGTCGATATGTTTTGTTTCTCGGGGACTGATGCCGAAGAAATCAGCGTCGAATAAATCAACGTTATCTAAAAAAGCGGCCTCACGAACGTAGGTTTTACCTGGCGCATCGGGGTTGGGGTCATAATTTTTTTGCGCCGACCAGCGAGCGTCGGGGATTGGGCTAACGGCATCGCCGCCGCTTTTTAATAACTGCCATAAATCAGAAAGTTGAGTAACGGCGCCCGGCAAGCGCATCCCGAGGCCGATAATGGCAATAGGTTCAGACCCGACCTGCGGGCTGTCCGCCAGCGTTTTACGCAGGCGTTCCACCTCCTGAAGCGAGAGGATCAGGGTTTCACGCAATTTATGTTGTGCTGCTTCCCGAGCGGCTTGATTAAGGTCAGACATCTTATTTCCCTCCCTTAATCAGCGCGCTTGCCGCGGCAATCAGGGCATCGTCATCCAGAACAGACAGATCGGATTCAGGCGCTGCCTCAGATGCGGGCTGCGCTTTAAGATGGCCCGATTCGTCCTGCGGTTCTGATGCTGACGGCATTAATGCCAGAACTTTTTCCGCCAGAAACGTAGCCGCCGCTCTCGGCGTGGGGTAGTCAAAAACCAGGGTTACCGGCAGGCTGACCCCTGATATTTTTTGCAACTTCTCGCGCAGTTCAACGGCCATAATGGAGTCCAGGCCTAAATTGAAAAATCCGCTATCGGGCTCAAGAGCGGTGGACGCTTCAAAGCCCAGCACGGTCGCGGTACTTTTTATCACCAGCGACAGAAGATGGGCTGAGCGTTGCTTCTCGTCGAGCTGGCTTAATTCCGTTAATAACGCACTGCCCGCGTTCTGCGACGCCGGCGAGTTTTGCTTCGCGGCGTCTTCTGCCTGTGGTTGCAATTCAGGCAGTTCAGTTAATAGCGGTCGCGAACGGGCCAGCGAGTAAAACAGCGAAAAGCCGGGCCAGTCGACATCAGCGATAACCGTGTGGCACAAATTACGATCCAGCGACTCTTGCAGCATAGCGATGGCCTTCGCGGGCGTTATCTGCCGGATCCCATAGCGCTGCACGCGCTCTTGCATGAGTTTTTCCGTTGCCATGCCTTTGCCCTGCCACATTCCCCATGAGATGGATGTTCCCGCCAGCCCTTGCGAATGACGCTGGAAGGCCAGGGCGTCGAGATAGGCGTTGGCCGCCGCATAACCCACCTGCTGTCCGCTACCCCAGACGCTCGCAATAGATGAAAACAGCACGAAGGCATCAAGCGGTTTATCACTCAGCAGCTCGCTTAAATTGCGGGCACCTTGTACTTTACCGGCCAGAGTGGCGGATAATTGTTCAAGGCTGATGTCATTTAACGGTCGATCGTCAAGGACGCCAGCCGCGTGAAAAACGGAGCTGACGCGATGGCCATTTTTCTCCAGCCGCGATAGCAGATCGGCAACGGACTGACGATCGGCAACATCGCATTGCTCGAAAGTTATTCGGGTACCCGGCCCGGCATGCTCATCTAAAGATTTTTGCTGCGCCGGGTCAGGAACACGGCGGCTGGCGAGAATAATATGCTGAGCGCCGAGATAGCAAAGCCAGCGGGTCAGGTGTTCACCAATAGCGCCGGTCCCTCCGGTTATCAGGACGCTGGCCCCGGGTTTCCACCGCATGGTTTCAGGGGACGCCGCGGCGTGTCGTAAGCGCGGTACCAGTATTTTCCCATCACGAAGCGCCCACTGGTTTTCCATTCCTGGTTCACTGAATACAGAGATCAGCTGAGAGAGGGCCTCAGAAGTGATTTGTTCAGGAAAATCAATAATTCCGCCTTCAAGGTCTGGATATTCCAGCGCTACGGCGCGGGCCATCCCCCAGTTCAGGGCCTGTAAAGGGTGGTTGAGCGGCTCATCGATTGTCGCCGCAACCGCGCTGCGAGTGACCAGCCAGCAGGAAACGGAGCTCTCAAAATGGTTAATGGCTTGTAAGAGCTGCATATTTAATGCAAAGCCTGCCGGGAGAACGCGGTTACTGACATAAGGCTGTTCAGCGAAAGCCAGCAGCGACAAGACGTTAACCTGCTGCTGCGGAGTACGCGCTAATCTATTGAGCGTCTCGGTAAGCACGGAAATATCCGGCTGGATGTTGCTCCAGTACTGCAATGTGACGGTAGCGCCCTGATTGCTCAGGGTCTGGCTGAGATCGTTAATTAGCGGCCTCAGACTGTCGTCGTCGGATGCAATCAATAGCCAGTTACCGGAAAGGTTTGTTGCCCGCGGCTGGGTTAACGTTTTCCATTCAAGGCTGTAACGCAAAGCATTTGCGGCTTGCGAAACGGATGAAGCGTTGCCGGGTTTTTCCACATTGACCCAATACGGAAGCCGCTGAAAAGCATAGGCTGGAAGCGCGATGCGCCTGGTGGACCAGGGCGCAAATACCGCCGCCCAGTCAGGAGTATGCCCTTGTAAATGCAGGGTCGCCAGCATTGCCATTAATCTTGCGCCATCGTTATCATGACCATTCAGCGCGGCGATCAGCACGGCTGGTTTTTCGTTATCTTCCAGCAAACAGGCTTTTGCCATTGAGGTCAGAATTCCCTGCGGCCCAATCTCAAGGAAGGTGGTGGCGCCGAGCGCTTCCGCTGCGCGGATCCCATCGCTAAAGCGAACCGCAGAGCGCACATGGTGAACCCAGTAGTCGGGTGAGCACAGCTGAGAGGGGTCAGCCAGTTTCCCGCTCAGATTAGAGATAATCGGGATCCTGGGCGTATGAAAGGTTAAGCCGCTGAGAATTCGCTGAAATTCATCCAGCATGCCGTCCATATGCGGAGAGTGAAAGGCGTGGCTTACTGCTAATCGAGTCGTTCGCCGCCCTTTATCGGCAAACTGATTAGCTATAGCGACCGCCAGCGCTTCATCACCGGCGATCACCGTTGCTCGTGGCCCGTTCAGCGCGGCAATCGACACCTCGTTTTCTTTGCCGACAAGATAAGGCTGCACCTCGGCTTCGCTGGCCTGTAATGAAACCATCGCGCCATCTGTTCGCTGCGCCTGCATCAGGCGCGCGCGTGCGCTGACCAGCAGGCAGGCATCTTGCAATGAAAGCACGCCGGCGATGTGGGCTGCGGCAACTTCACCAATAGAGTGGCCGCATAATAAGTCGGGCTTCACTCCCCAGCTTTCAACTAAGCGGAATAGAGCAACCTCCAGGGCAAAGAGAGCTGTTTGAGTAAAAACCGTCTGGTCTAACAGCTTTGCCCGGTTTCCTCCCGGCTCGGCAAAGATAATGTCCCGTAATGCAGGTTGCTGTAGATCGACCATTAACCCGTCAAGCTCGGCGCAAATGGCGTCAAAAATCTCTCTGAATAACGGGAATTGGCCATAGCAGGTATAGCCCATTCCTGCATATTGACTGCCCTGGCCGGTGAAGAGCAGGGCAAGTTTTCCCGTCTGCTGTATCTCCGAAATCTGTACGTCGTCGCTGGTTTCTCCATGAGCAAGGCTCGTGAGTCCATCAAGTAAAGAGTGCCGCCGATCGGTCAGGATTGATGCCCGAATCTTGAAATGACTACGGGTAGTCGCCAGAGATCCGGCTAAATCAGTCAAATTGATATCGGGCGATTCCGTGAGTAATGTCTGTAACCTGGCGGCCTGTTGCTGCAAAGCCGAAGCCGTTTTAGCCGAAATCAAAAATGGTAGGGTCGTTGAGGCGCGGGCCGTTACTTTTGGCGATAGCAGGTGAGGCGCTTCTTCCAGGATGAGATGCGCATTGGTACCGCTGTAGCCAAAGGCGCTAATACCGGCCCTGGCAAGGGTCTGTTCTGCCCCGATGGTCAGCGCGGTTTCATTGATCGTGGCGGAAATTCGCTGGAGCTGCTGACCAACGAGAGGGTTTATTTGTGAAATCAAGGGCATGGGGGGGATAGTTCTGTGTTTCAGGATCAGTGCCGCTTTGATGAAGCCCGCCAGTCCCGCAACTGCCTCCGTATGGCCAAGGCGAGTTTTTACCGCCCCGAGAAATAGCGGAGAAGAGCGCCTGTCGTTGTCCTCCGCAAATACATTAACCAGCGCTTCTACTTCAACCGGATCGCCCAGAGAGGTGCCTGTTCCGTGAGTTTCCAGATAGGTAATCTCATGGGGCGCAATATTAGCGCGCGCCAGCGCGGCCTGAATGACCATTTCCTGGGCCACGCCATTCGGCGCCGTAAGACCATTGCTGGCGCCATCCTGATTAATGGCACTGCCTTTGATAATTGCCAGAATAGTATCTCCGGCGTCTATTGCATCCTGAACCCGTTTCAGGACAACCATCGCGCAGCCTTCACTACGCACATAGCCGTCGGCGGAGGCTGCGAAGGTTTTACATTTTCCATCCGCTGAAAGCATATTGGCCCGGCCAAAGACGAGGCTGAGTTCTGGCGTGAGTATCAAATTGGCGCCGCCGGCCAGAGCGACATCGCACTCTTTTTGCAGCAAACTTTGTGAAGCCATGTGAATGGCTACCAACGTTGAGGAGCATGCCGTATTTAAGGAGACGGCGGGGCCGTGGAAATCGTAAAAATAAGACAGGCGTCCGGCCTGGACTGAAGCGGATGTCGCGGTTGAAAAATTAGCCTGCAAATCATCATATCCATACGCTTTAATTTGCAGCGATTCGTAATCATGACCAAAGTGGCCAATGAACACCCCCGTATTGCTGCCTTTGAGCGTGTGCGGAACGATGCCGGCATCTTCAAATGCCTGCCATGAGATTTCCAGCAGCAATCTCTGTTGCGGGTCCATATTGACGGCTTCACGCGGTGAAATACCAAAGAATGCTGCGTCAAACTCAGATACATCATTGAGAAAACCGCCATAGGAAGCGCCTTTCACTTCGTCGGTTATCGAAGGCTCCCAACGATCCTGCGGAACTTTGGTAATGACATCGCCGGAGTTCAGCAAGAATTGCCAGAATGAGTCCTTGTCGTCAATTCCCTGTGGGAATCGGCAGCTAATACCAACCAGCGCAATATCATTAGCGCCGGCCTGATAATCGTCAGTGGTGTATTGCGGCGCTGCCTTCGGTGAATTTATTTGCCCCGAGTTGGTTGGCGTGGGGGGCTCAGGCCTGGAATTAATCACCGTCTCTTTTAATTCCGGTGTTTGCACAGGCGTTTGAATAGATGGGTTTTTAATACTATTCAGATAGTTAATAATGCTTTCAGGCGTAGAGAATCGGAAGAAAATCGCCGCGTCCAGACGCGTATCCAGCAAACGATTTATCATCGCGCGTAATTCCGTCAGGTCCAGCGAATCTAACCCCATATCCCGAAATGAAGTGGTTGGGGAATAATGAGAGAGTTTTTTCTGGCCTAATAATTTCTTCAACCTGGCGGTGATGGCCTGCTCAACCTCAGTATCAGAATATTGTGCAAAGGTTTTGTGCTTATCGCTGAAAACTAACGGATCGTCTTGAGTGCTTTCTATTTCATCACGTATGGCGTAGCCAATCAGCACGCCGTGACCTTCATTATCACTATCCGCCGGTCTGTAGCCGCGAATAATATCGATAATGCGGGCACCGTGGGAAAGATGGAAATGCAGGATCGGGTCGATTTGCAGCCCATCGGTTGCGGGCTGGTTGACATATTGCTCATAAGTCATCGTATGTTGATAGCGCGGGTAGTTTTTGCAGCGGGTGACGCCGACCACTTTTTCAACCGAATCGTTCAATGAGGCCAGGCGAAGTAGGTAGGTCAACATGGTGTCGCCAAGCGCCATGTGCTGCCATTCAGGATGAATATTAATAGCCAGCAGCTGGAAAACCGGCGCATCGTCGTCGTGTAATTGATTAACCTGCCCGGCCGTTGTCTGGTACAGCAATTGTTCTGAAGCAATACGCTGGGTATAGCCGACGCCAACCACTTCACCTTGATAATCAATCACGATATTTCCCGCAGGGTTTTGCGTTATCCGCCGCGTAAGTTCTTCCCGGTCAACTCTTAGCTCGCTTGCCCAGCACAGTTCTTCCAGTTTGAGCAACGCCTCAATATCCTTTAGTCTGGCATTGCGCAGACTATAGTCTTTTTTTCTGAGCCAGTTGAGGCTCACCCGAGTGTAGGGAAACGCTCGTGGGAAACGGTGAAAATAATCGCTATCGCTAAATAATCCGGCTTCAGCGGTCACCTGCATAAAGGTGGCCGCATCCAGCAAATTCTGCCGTGAAAAAGAGTGGATAGCATCGAAGTGAAAGCTTTCATTGGAAGAAAAGTACTGCTGTACCACGCTGGTGGGTAAAGTATGGACCTCCAGAATTAACATCCCGTGCCTGGAGCTAACGGCGGCCCAGCGAGAAAAATGCTCAACATAGCGTTGGATAATTTGATTATTATTTTGTAGCTGGCCGTTATTGGCAATAGAGATAAAGTTCAGCGGCCGGGTCATTCTTTCATCTGCGGCCTGCCGGTCGTCAACGCCCAGATAAGGAATTTCATGATCGAGGAAGGAACGAATATGTAAGATATTTTGTGGGTCGCTAATACCTTTGCTCTCCAGCGTTTTTAAAAATGCCGCAGGATTGCCGACATCACCCTCTATCGTTATATGTGGAATATTCTGTAGGGTTAATTCTGTTTGCTTAAGTGATTTTTGGTTTAAATCGATCCCAATTAATAAAAGCGGCTGAGCGGCGAGGTTTTTTCCTCGCAGGGTATTATTAATAATGAAAGTATAAACGCGATGTAAAAAAGAGCCATCACCGCAGCCTATATCAGCAATATATTTGGGCTGATTCTCGAGGTCGATATTATCAAAGATGCGGCTTAATACTTGATCCACATTAGAGAAATACTTTTCATGCTGAAAACCGCTGGCCACGACATTAAGCGTTCGGTCAATATGGGTTTCATGACCATTTTCATCATGAGAAAAAACGGTGTTCGGATCGCCAAATAGCAGGGTGGGCATTTGTAACCACATCGGCCAATAGGAAATCGACATACCTAAGTTATAGGCGCGCTCAATCAAAAATTTACCGGTACCATTGAGTCTGCCATGCTCCATCCATCCCTTTAAGGTAAATAATTCAGATAGCAAGTTCTGCAGCGCGGGTGAAAACGAATCGGATAAGACCGTATCTGTAATGGGAGAGTTACCTGACTGTTTTTTTATGGCCACCAGTAACGGTGCGATAACGGTGCCATCAAGCAAATCTCTCTCTGTTTCATTTATTATCCGTTGCTTATTACGCTGCACAAATTCAAGCCAGCTTTTTATTAAAGGAATTTGTGCATCATCCAGCGCTACGCTCAGAATGTTCGAGCGGTAGGGCATTAGCAGGCTATCGTCGATAACGGCAAGGAAATTTGCCATGTTATCTTTCTGAATAAGTTGAATTTTATTATCTGTAGTGGAAATCCAGCCGACTGATTCAACCATCTTTAAAGCAGCACGTAAATATCCGGAATTAGCAGAAAGCTGCTGTTCAAGTTCAGCTATATCAATTTTCTCTGTGGATGAGAGAATATTGAAAAAGGGTGTCTTTTTTAGCGTGTTAATAACCGGGATAAAACAGTATCCATGTGCATAGATATTGATGAGTTCTAGCATAGACTTGTGCCTTATGACATTTTTACCATTGTTGACATAGGTATTCTCAAATAAAGGACAAGAATACATCTGGGTTTTGTAATACAAATAAATAAAACCTGGGTATCAATCTAATGCATCTAAAGCGTAGCATTGTTTTTTTATAGTGGGTAATAAAGGCATGCTTTCATGCCGAAGCGATAACTTCTATGTGTCCCGGTATTACGGAGCATTCTGTTCTGGCATTCTGGGTAACTGCGTTGGTTTCAACCTGAGCGGCAGAGGGGTAAGTCCCGGTTGCGAAAGGTTTTCGTTTCAAGGCAGCCGCTGCGCTGATAGCGATGTTAGCAGCACAGCTCAAAAATCCGATGACGGCGGTACCCCGGGCGCTGACCGCAGATGACCTTGCTGAAATGCGCATAGTGCTGAACGGCTTAAAGGCACAAAGGTTGGCCTGAAAGCAAGCAGGCGGTTGCGTGGTCTACTGTAGACGCTTATCGCTATCGTTCTTTCCCCGGTGAGGAACGGGGCTGCCCAGGGTGAAAGCAGGGGGTATTCCTGGAAAGCGTTTACTCCCGGAATCCATAGGGAGCGTCAGCGCCGGAGCGCAGAATCCAACCGTTGACAGACCATGGTTAGCAGTCAGGTTCGCGTTATCAGGCCTTCTGGGCCTGCAATTGTGTCTTAAAAGATACCTCAGGGCTCTCAGCAGTACATCCTCCAGATATCTCATCTGGCTTGCCACCCTTCGGTATCTGGCCTCTTTTTTAGTTTGTTATTCTTTTAATCTTATTTGTAATGGTTAATTAAACTGGGTTTTTAAATTTATTAGATTTCCATATTGGTTCTTGTCGACGGGTGTGGGGACTGAACGTGGCTTAAACAAGGCAAAACGGATGATTCCTGAAACATTTATAGAGATTGCATTAAACAACTAATTAACAATCAGTCTAAGATTTTTCTTTATGAAGATAAAAAAAATTTACATCTTCATTGGGATTGGTCTTATTTTTCTGGAATTTTATTGAAATCAACCCGATTTTATTGAAGTTTTATTTTTTGTTTAAGATATTCACTGGAGTTTTATTTTGTTGTAGTTTGCTTTTTTGGCTTTTTTTACTTCACATATGTTTTTTTTATTACTTGGGTTCAATCAGAGTAACAAAAAGATATGATAAATATACAAAACGGAGCATCTGAATATGGAGCAGTTACGGACATGCATATGAATAAACTGTATGGATATCTTATCGATTCCTCTGTTCTTTATTTACCATTTCAACAGCAGCTTATTAGCCATAAGGGTAGCTCGTGCCAGCTAAGAAACACTATGGGCGAGCTGCTTTTTTATCTTATACAGCATGCTGGTAAAGGTGTTGTGACAGACGATGAAATCATTCTTAACGTTTGGGAAAAGAACGAACTCTCAGGTACCTATAACCGTCTGTGGCAGGTGATGCAGAATTTAAATAAAAAATTGAATAAGCTTGGTATTAAAAGCGAGTTATTTATGCGCGTCAGAGGGAAAGGGTACTACCTGATAAATGACAAGATAACGCCGCTGTATACGCGAAGCACCACAATAGATCGCGTTATTAATTTAACGGATGGTAAAAAGCAATTTAGTTATCGTAATGGTATTTAATTGCGCGTTTGATAGTTCATTAGGGTGTTTTATCTATTAATGATAGATGTCAATATTATTTGACGCTGGGAGCTATGGGGTGAGTTTTACTCCCGAAGCGTACCTGATATCGATAATAATACAGGGATGTCTTTAATTTAAATATGACCATCCACCATTTTTTGTATCAGCATTCATGATGCTGGGGCAGGGTTCTCTTTGCCTGAATCATGTAAAACCAAAAGTAATCAATTAAGGATAATTTTATGAAAAAGTCAGTCGTCAGTACCTCAATCTTTGCTGTTTTCGCTCTCGCAGCATTTTCCGCCCAGGCAGCTTCCACCGGGACCATTACTTTTAACGGTGAGCTGACCGACACCACCTGCGAAGTGGATATTAACGGCCAGGGCTCCGACGCGACCGTCATCCTGCCGACCGTCGGCGTAAACCAGCTGACCGCCAGCGGCGATACCACCGGCCGTACTTCCTTCAACATGAACATCTCCGACTGCGTGATTGGCACCGAAGGCGGCCACTCTAAAGTCTCGGCGTTCTTCCAGCCGGGTAACACCGTTGATCTGAGCACCGGTCGTCTGAAAAACGTCGGCGGCAGCGCCACTAACGTTGACCTGCGCCTGCTGGATGCTTCCAACAGCTATGCGCCGATTAACGTAGGTAACACCGATCAGGTTGATGGCATGGCCTATGTCGACATTAACGCTGACGGTACCGCACTGCTGCCGTACGCCGTTGAATACTTCGCGAATGCCCAGACCACCCCGGGCACCGTCACCAGCAGCGTTGTTTACAACCTGCAGTACAAGTAATCCGTACCTAGGGGGGAGTCTGCTCCCCCCGCCATTCAGGAGTCCCGTATGGCCTTTTCAGCCCTTATCCGCACCCTTCCTGCCTCAGCCTGCCTGCTGGCTGCGGCCGTGTCCCTGCCAGCGTCGGCCAGCGTTATTATCAACGGCACTCGCGTGGTCTATGCCGGCCAGGAGCGGGAAGTCGCCGTCCGTCTCACCAACACCGGAACTCTGCCGGTGCTGGTCCAGAGCTGGATAGACGACGGGGATATGAACGCCAGCCCCGACCGTATCCGTACCCCGTTCACCCTGATGCCTCCGGTGAATCGCATCAACGCCGACAAGAGCCAGACCCTGCGCATCAGCTACACCGGCGTCCCGGCCCTGGCACAGGACAAGGAATCGGTCTACTGGCTGAATGTCCTCGAAGTCCCGGCCCTGAAAAAAAATCAAAAAGATAACCGGCTTCAGGTCGCGTTTCGCACCCGTATCAAATTCTTTTACCGTCCTGCGGCCCTGGCCGATCGCGCTAAAGCCAGCGAGGCCGCCGATCGCCTGACGTGGTCCGTGTCGGGCAATAAGCTGACCGCCATCAATTCCTCTCCCTACTTTGTATCGCTGGTCTCGATCTCCCTGAAAGGCGTCGGGAGTAAAGGCTCTGTGGAAGGCGAGATGGTGCCCCCGACGGGCCGCTACACCTTCACTCTGCCTGCCAACGTGCGCGCCGGGGCCGGCTCTGTCCTGACGTACGAGTACGTCAACGACTGGGGTGCCCTCAAGAAGGTCGATTACACCCTGTAACCCCGACAACCGTTTTATGGATCAGTCACAAGGAAAAAGCGTCATGCGTCTTCAGTGCGGATATTCATTTATTGCCCTTGCGGTCATGGCGGCCGTGATGAGCCCGACCCGGGCCGCTTTCGGGAGCGAGGACCTGACGTTCGATCCGGTCTTTCTGAACACCTCCGGTGAGGAGAAAATCGACCTGTCCCGTTTTGAAAACGGCGGCTCCGCCACGCCCGGAACCTGGTCAACGGATA
>OEPS010000010.1_pt1 | contig 89376 bp, 86 predicted proteins | sample 1539411 | NCBI WGS metagenome assembly OEPS01 (sample SAMN02671747, study PRJEB22543) | soil metagenome | biome: bacteria | place: China:Hunan Province, Lengshuijiang City | collected 2012-10-15 | depth 0.08m m
AAGTTTTCAGCACAAACCTCCACAAAATAAATAATATTCAATTAATAAAACCATAAAAATGGTTTTATTAAAATATAATACCAACAATAGAATTGTTGCTCGCAAAACAGGTTAACATGATATCAATCTTCTAAATGTTTGTTTGCCATTCGTTTAAGCGACATCACGTGGAAATGGCAGTCACGGCCGGAGGCGGAAAATTTCACCCTGGCTTGTGACAAGCAGAATAATAATAAACAGTCCCCATATTGGCTCGAAATGATGACATTCTGCTACGCCTGTGGGCCCGCAGCGTGATACTTTGCGACAGCACTCAGTTAATTTGAAAAGGAAACTTCTGCATGAAAACGGTTGAGTTTTTGCTCTATACCCTGAAACCGGGTACCGGCAGCGATTTTCACAGGATAATGGAAGAACAAAGCGTCCCCTGCCACCGTGACGCCGGTATGGATATCGTCTCTTTCGGCAACTCCATGGATGACAACGATGCTTATTATCTGATCCGAGCCTATGACGATCTGGCGCATTTAAAAACTTCGCAGGAGCATTTCTACAGCAGCCCCGCGTGGCGTGAAGGCCCGCGTCAGGCCATTATCGATAAAATCAGCGTTAGCGTAAAAACGGTAATGGTTCTCAGCGAAAGCGCTATTGATAGTCTGCGCTCCGGCTGACCCGGTCGGCTCACCCTGTGCTTAGCTGGGATCGATCTGCGCGCCCTTACCGGATCGGCCTGCGGGGCAAGCCTTCACCCGACAAAATGGCAGCGCCATAGTCGAAACCATCTTGTATTTAGCCTTGATTCAACGACTGCAGGAAACCCTGCGGTGTGCTGTCGCCAAGCTTTTTTTGCCTCCGCCCCTGGTTCCACAACGAGCACAACCGCTGCAGCGTCGCATCCGGTTCATCCAGCGCCGGGATGATATCAGCCAGGCGTTCACTGAGCTGCACCGCCCCGCTCTCCTCTGTCGCCACCGTTCTGCATACCAAACCCGCGCGTGCGGGTTGAAAGCCTTGATGAGCATAAGTCTCAAGACATTGTATCCGCGCAGGACAGGCATCAAGCACCTGTCCCAGCCAACTGTCAATCAGCGCGGGAGAGATCCCGGAATAGATGCGCCCATAGCACCAGCCGCTGACTGGCTCCTGGGCCCAGAGCAGATGATGCTCGCCGCCGTCGTCCATCGACAGCGCCAGCTGGCGGTAATGCAGCGTTAGCGTATCCGCGCGCATTCCGGCCTTTAACGCTTTCTTTCCCTGCGGCGCGGCGTTTTTCCGCCCTGCATGCGCCGGACGCAGATAGCGATTCAGCGTAGCCCGGGAAATGACGATGCCTAAACCTTCATTAACCATAAACAGCAGTTCGTCCAGCGGAGCGCGCAGTATATCGCGCAGGGCATTAATCAGTATCTCCTGTTCTTGTCTCAACACTTTGTGTATCAAATGCGGCGTGGTGTGGTTGTCTGAAATCTGGCTACGGTTGCGCCAGCGGCGAACCGTAGTAATAGAAATCCCCAGTTCCTGCGCCAGTTCACGGTCGCTTTTCGTCGATTCCTGGAGATATTTTCGCGTTCTTGGGGTCGTGGTTGCGTTAGCGTGCAGCTTAATTTCCATACATTCCTCTCCAGGAAATATAACCAATCATATGAGATATATATAATTACAGAGAATACAATGTGAACCGCTTCACCTTTCAATCCACCGCTTTCTCTCATAATCCGCCATAGATAACACACACAGCCACTGTCGATCTTGTACGGAGTTCACAATGAACAATGTTCTGGGATTTCTTGAAGCCAAACTGATGCCGCTGGCGGCGAAAACCGCCCAGCAGCGTCACCTCGGCGCGATTCGCGGCGCCTACGTTTCATTCATGCCTTTTATTATTGTCGGTTCAATACTGCTGGTGATTTCGTCATTCCCTAATCAGGGCTACCAGCAATTTATGGCCAGCACCTTTGGCGCTAGCTGGAGCGCGATCGTCGAAATCCCGTTTAACGCGGTATTTTCGACAATGTCGCTATTTATCAGCTTCCTGGTCGCCTATCGTCTGGCGGAACACTACGGCGAGGACCGCATCTCGTGCGGAATTCTCTCGCTGGTGGGTTTTCTTATCCTTACCCCTTTTATCAAGGTCGCAGAGAACGGCGGCATCACGGTGATTCCGGTGGAATGGATCGGCACTAAAGGGCTATTCGTCGCCATGATTGGTTCACTGCTGTGGACCGAGCTCTTCTGCTGGTTAAAACGCAAAAAACTGGTTATCAAGATGCCGGATGGCGTTCCACCTGCGGTTCAGGAGTCCTTCGCCGCGCTGATCCCGGCGCTGATGGTTATGATTCTGATACTGGCAATTCGCATCGGTTTCGAGCATACCCACTACGCCACCATTCACCAGTTTATTTATGAGGTTGTCGCCTCGCCGGTACGCCATTACGGTACCTCCTATTTCGGCGCGCTGATGACCGTTTTCAGCATTACCATTCTGTGGTCGGTCGGCATCAACTCGGGTTCAATGATCAACGGTATTATTCGTCCGCTGTGGATGGAAAACCAGACCGATAATATCGCCGCCATCCAGGCTGGCGTCACCCCGCCGCACATCATTACCGAGCAGTTCTTCGATATGATCTGGATGGGCGGCGCGGGTGCGACGCTGTCGCTGGTGATCGCCATGCTGATTTTCGCCCGCAGTAAGAACATGCGCGAAGTGGCTCGTCTTGGCGCAGGTGCCTCAATCTTTAATATCAACGAACCGATTCTGTTCGGCCTGCCGGTGATCATGAATCCAGTCATGCTGATCCCGTTTAATCTCGTGCCGCTGGTACTGGTCACGGTCCAGTACGCGGCGATGAAGATCGGGGCGGTGGCCGTCACCACCGGGGTATTTATTCCCTGGACGCTGCCGCCGGTGATCAGCGGATTTATCGTCACCGGTCATCTTAGCGGTAGCGTGATGCAGATCCTCAATTTACTGATTGGCGCCATGCTGTATCTGCCCTTCATGCGCATCGTCGATAAGCAGTATCGCGCGGCGGAAATCACCGCCCGGGCCGAAACGGACAACACGCTTGCTAAACAGGAGTAAACCAATGTGGGGAATGATTGCCACCTGGCGAATGGCGCTGGAAGGCGTGACGGAAGCGGCAACGGCGCTGGCCGCCGGTGCTGATACCACTACCGCCGTGGTTAATGCGGTGGCGGCGGTAGAAGATTTTCCGCTGTACAAATCGGTAGGCTACGGCGGCCTGCCAACGGAAAACGGTGAAGTCGAACTGGATGCCGCCTATATGAATGGTGATACTCTGGCCTTCGGGGCAGTCGGCAACCTGGTGGATATTGCCAACCCGGTGAAAGTAGCCCACGCCCTGAGCCGCCAGCGCTATAACAGCCTGCTGGTCGGTCAGGGAGCCAGAGAGTGGGCCATCAGTCAGGGTTTCGCCACCAAACCGATGCTCACCGAGCGCGCTATGCAGCACTACCGGAAGCGCTGTCGCGAAACGCTGGATAAAGGCCTCAGCCCCTATGATGGCCACGACACCGTCGGAATCATCGGTCTCGACAAGCAGGGGTCGATGAGCGTCGCCACCTCTACCAGCGGCCTGTTTATGAAAAAGCGCGGGCGGCTCGGCGATTCACCGATTATCGGCTCCGGCTTCTACTGCGATAGCGAAACCGGCGCCGCTACGGCGACCGGTGTCGGCGAAGATCTGATGAAAGGCTGCACCAGCTATGAAATTGTCCGGCGAATGGCGCAGGGGATGAGCCCGCAGCAGGCGGCGGACTCGGTGGTTTGCGAACTGGAGGATAAACTCATGTCGCGCTTTGGTCGCGCGGGCGATCTTTCGGTGGTATGCATGAACCGCCACGGCGAATTCGGCGCCGCCACCAATATCAAAACCTTCTCCTTTGTCGTCGCCAGCGCAGCGCAGCCGCTCACCGTATTTTGCGCCGAGCGCGTACAGGAAAAAACCCACTACCGTCCGGTGGATGACGAATGGATGCAGGCCTACGCCGCGCGCATTCGCGCCCCCATCGAGGAGTAATTATGCTTTATCGCTTAATTAATCAGCTGGACAGCGCCTGCAAAGGCGCACATCTGGTGACCTGGCCCGGCAGCACTCTGTTAACTGAATCGCCTCTTAGCGCCAGCTCCCTGATGGCGGAAATGAAAGCACAGGCCATCGGTGGTGAAATCGCGGATACCCGTTTCGGCTGCTCGCCTTTCGCCCGTATAACCATTGTTCCGCAGGCGCTATGGCAGGATACGCTTAACGACGGCCTGACCGCCGCGCTGAGGCCGCTGTGCAAAAAGCCGGTAAGCGATTCCATTATCCTCGATTGCTCACAGAAAGAGGCCAGCGGCGCATTGACGAAAACGCTGCGCTATTTGTTCAATCTCGACTGGCAGCTGGATGATTTAGGCCTGCACCAGGGCAAAACCGTCAGAACTCGCCTGCGCCAGCTGACGCTTTACGTTTTGCCTGGGCAGACAATGGAGCTGGAGGCCCTCGCTCACCAGCAGCAGGCTATCGCGCACGGCATGATGGCCGCACGACGACTGGCTGACCTGCCTTCCGAGCAGTGTACGCCACAGTATGTGGTGGAAGAGGCCCATCGTCTGTGCGCCAATATCCCTGCTCTGCGCTGCGAAGCGCTTGATGAAAAGGCAATCGTTGAACAAGGACTCGGGCTGCTGCATGCGGTAGGTAAAGGATCTGAGCGCCCGCCGCGCCTGCTGGCGATTCATTATGATGGCGTCAGCGATGGTCCGGTTCGCTGCTACGTAGGGAAAGGCGTGACCTTTGATACCGGTGGGCTATGGCTGAAGGAAGGCGCCGGAATGTACACCATGAAGTACGATATGTGCGGCGCGGCCAACGTCCTCGGCCTGATGCTGTGCATTGCCAGGCTTGCGTTACCTGTGCGGGCCATGGGCGTACTGGCGCTGGCGGAAAACGCAATTGGTCCAAACGCCATGCAGCCGGGCAGCGTCGCCCGGGCCTGCAATGGCTTAACGGTAGAAATCAACAATACAGACGCCGAAGGCCGGCTGGTACTTTCCGACGCCATCGCCTGGGCCAGCCTGCGTCATCCGCAGGCGCGCTATATTATTGATATGGCAACGCTCACCGGCGCGGTTGTGAAGGCGCTGGGCTACGAATTAAGCGGTCTGATGACGCAAAACGAACCGCTGCGGGCGGCGCTCACGCAGGCAGGGCTTAAAAACGGCGATGAAGTCTGGTCCCTGCCGTTGGATAATCGGCTAAAGAAACAGACCGAAAGCGCTATTGCCGATCTGTGCAACACGCCTGGCAATAATGCGGCGATCAGCGCTTCCGCAGCATGGCTTTTGCAGCACTTCTGTCCGCCGGAAATCCCCTGGGCCCATCTCGACGTCAGCGGTACGGCGCTGTGGCGCGAAGGGGGTAAAAGCGTAGCCTCCGGCAGGCCGATCCCACTGCTGATTCAGCATCTGCTTGACGATATCGGGGAGAGTTAACCCCCACCCCGGCGGCGGTGCTGACGCACAATCCCGGGTAGCGGCGTAAACGCCTTACCCGGGCTCATCAGTGGCCGCTTTCCCGGAGGCGATGCTGCGCATCTGTCCGGGCTACCGCTCGCAGACGGCGATGGACCTGTAGCCCGGCTAAGCGCAGCGCGAGCCGGGAGTTTTTCTACTCTTCGCTCGCCACCGGTTTCACTCTCACCGCAAACAGCACAATCACCATCGCGCTGACCAGCAGCATCCCGCTGCCGACAAAGACGCCGCTGGCACCGTTAAGATCGAATACCGCCCCGCCGCCCGCCGCACCAGCGCTAATCGCCAGCTGAATAGATGCCACCAGTAGACCACCCGCGCTTTCCGCCTCATCCGGCACCGTGGTGGCAAGCCAGGTTGACCAGCCCACCGGCACCAGGCCAAAGGCAAAACCCCACATCGCTACCAGCAAGCCATCCAGCAGCGCAAAGTGGCCAAACGCCACCATCATCAGCGCCAGCACGCTCATCGCCAGCGGTACCAGCGCCAGCGTCAGGCGCAGGCTTCTGGAAAGAAAATGTCCGGCAATCGAGGTACCAATAAAGTTTGCAATACCAAAGCCCAACAGAATCAGGGAGACGCCCTCAACGCTGGCCTGGGCCACGGTCTCCAGAAACGGACGCAAATAGGTGAAGAAGGCGAAATGGCCGCTGAATATCAGGATAGTCGCCAGCAGTCCGCCAATCATGCCAGGTCGGCGCAGCACCTTAAACAGCGTCGCGAAGCTGCCCGCGCTCTCCGGGCGCATAGAAGGCAATACCCACAGCTGCCAGAACAGCGCCACCACGCTCGGTAGCGCACAGATCAAAAATACGTTACGCCAGCCTATCAGCGCGCCGAAATAGCTACCCAGCGGCGCGGCAACGACGGTAGCGATTGATACGGCAGAAAAAATAATTGCCAGCGCCCTGGGAACCATGGCCGGCGGCACCAGACGCATGGCGGTCGCCGTCGACATCGCCCAGAAGCCGCCGATGGCTATTCCCAGCAGCAGACGCCCAAGCAGCAAAAACTCAAGCGATCCGGCAAAAGCCACCATGATGCTGGAGATGATTTGTAAAACGGAGAAGAACATCAGCACCCATCGGCGATCGATATTTCTCGTCGCGGTGGTGATTAACAGCCCGGTAAAGAGCGCCACCAGCGCCGTCGCGGTCACCGCCTGCCCTGCCATGCCTTCGCTCACGCCGAGGCTTGCCGCCATTGGCGTTAATAAACTGGCAGGCAAAAACTCGGCAACAATCAGGCCAAACACCCCCAGCGCCAGCGCATAGACGGCGCGCCATGCGGGTCTGGCGTTTGCCAGACTCTCTTCAGCTGCAATGCAGGAACTCATAAACATCTCTCCAGATTAATTAACATTTCGTTAAGATTAGGAGCTTCTGCTCGGACGATCTATGATGCATACTCCGTGATTATTGATAATTCGTCCGGGAATGATGTGATGACCCAGCAAACTCTCGATCTCACCAGCGAACTGCTGCGCGGGATGCGCCTTTCCGGCGTCAACTACCGACGCATCGAAACCTCTCGCCCGTTTGGGGTCGAATTTGGCTTTGTGCCGGGTAAAGCGCAGTTTCACTTTATTAGCCGGGGACCGGTACTGCTGCGCATGGTCAGCGGTCAGCGTTTACTGCTGCAAAGCGGAGATGCGCTGTTTATTCCCAACGGCGATGGTCACGTGCTGCTCTCGGATGATCAGGCATCGGTGGTCAACGTTTCCCGACTTCCCAGCGAACCGGTCTGCGACTCGGTAAGCTGCGTCAAAAACGCCTGCGACGATGCGCAAAGCGACAGCGCTATTATCTTCAGCGCCTGCATGGACTTTGAGCTGGGCGGCATGCAACCGTTGGTCAAAGCAATGCCGGAAGTGATGCTGGTGAGCAGCCTGCTGACCAGCCGCCCGGAGATCCAGCCGATGCTGGCGGCCATGGAGCGCGAAAGTCTTACCCGACAGGCGGGCTACGCCGGTATTCTGGCGCGGCTTGCCGATGTCGTCGCCGCGCTGATCGTCCGCGGCTGGGTGGAGTGCGGCTGCGGTAACGCCACCGGCTGGGTTCAGGTACTGCGCGATCCTAAACTGGCTAAAGCCATCTACGTCATGCATCAGCGGCCCGGCATTAACTGGAAAGTTGAAGATCTGGCTCGCGAGGCGGGAACCTCCCGTTCGGTATTTGCCGAACGCTTTCTCTCCGCCACCGGCACCACGCCTGCCCGTTACCTGACCGAGCTGCGCATGCGCCTGGCGATACAGTACATTTCCCATGAGGGGCAAGCGCTGGAGACCGTTGCCTTCAGGCTCGGCTACAGCTCGCATGCTGCCTTTAGCCGCGCATTTAAACGTATCACCGGCAAAGCGCCGGGCGCGCTGCGCGAGCTGGCGCGGGAAGAAGCGCAATAGTTTTGCCAGCCTGAATATTATTCAATTTTTATGAATAAGATGCGCAAATTGTTTCGATTTTAATCATCCCATGGTCGGCCTATTATTTATCACATCGAAGCAACATCGCTTCAACACTGATAAAAAACAAAAGGAATACGACCATGAAATCCATCAAAACTTTCGTTGCAGTTGCCGCCCTTTCAATGATCTCTTTCGGTACTTTTGCTCAGAGCATCAGCGCCAGCGCTTCAACGCTGGACCGCGCGGAAGCCAAAATTGCCGCGCAGGCTGCAGAACAAGGCGCTTCTTACAAAATCACCAGCGCTCAGTTCAATAACCGCGTGTATATGACCGCTGAATTAACAAAATAAATACACTCGACGTCATTGCCGGGCCGCCAAAAAACAGGCGACAGCGACAACACGATGCAATAAGGAACGGATCATGAAAAATATCGGCGTAGTCACCGCACTGCTTTTGGCCGCTACACTATCGTCCGGCGCGATGGCCGCAGAGAATAGCTTTGCGCGCCCGGAGGCAGGTTCAAATATCGATACCTCTGTGCACCAGAACCATATCGATGTGAGCCATGCGTTCGACAAAGAAACCCTGACGGCGGGTAATCTTCAGTAAGCCACAGCAAAAGGAGCGTGCGGAAATATCCGCTGCGCTCCTTATTTTTTCTGCCAGTTCGCCCACGGACTCTCCGTCGGGGCATCCGTAATAGCTGACTTCACATCCGCCAGCGAATCGATATACAACTCCTCCACCTCTTTGCGCGCCCACGGCGTACGGCGTAAAAACTTCAGGCTCGACTTAATACTCGGGTCGCTTTTAAAACAATTGATGTTGATACGTTTTGCCAGCTCGGCCCAGCCATATTGCGCCACCAGCGCGTTCAGCAGCGCTTCCAGCGTAATGCCGTGCAGAGGATCGTTCGGGTGCTCCATTGCGTCTCTACCTGAATGTAAATTTTGCCCACCATACTGGCTCCCGACGCCATGTGCAACCGACCCCGCCTCCCCTTATCCAAAATTCGCAAAAGCACTGAACCCTGCACAGTCATAAATTAGAAAAGAACGTTATTGGTTGATTATTTTCGCTTGAGGCAAGCTGACTGCAACCACCTGACTGAGGAATCGATCATGCGCTGTTGTTGTCCCCGAACCCTAAGCTTCTATACACGAAAATACCTGCATGCCATCTTCGGAGAAGACAATGAACGCGACAACCTTACCAATACTGGATCTTGCCCGCTACGCGGACCCCGCTGAAAAAGCGGCTTTTCTTGCCGACCTGCGCCACGCTGCGCGAGATATCGGTTTCTTTTACCTCATCAACCACGGCGTTGATGAGACGCTTCAGCAGGAAGTGCAGCGGCAGTCCCGCGCTTTTTTTGCCCTCCCCGATGAACAAAAGCAGAAGGTGGCGATGATCCACTCTCCGCATTTTCGCGGCTACAACCGCGCCGCTTCGGAATTAACCCGCGGCCAGCCCGACTGGCGCGAACAGTTTGACATCGGCGCCGAGCGTCCGGCCTTGTCGCTTAGCGAAAGCGCTCCGCGCTGGCAGCGTCTGCAGGGGCCTAATTTGTGGCCTGAATCTCTTCCAGCGCTTAAATCGACATTGTTGGCCTGGCAATGGCAGATGACCCAGGTCGGGATCGCCCTGCTGCGCGCCTTTGCCGAAGCGCTGCGCCTGCCGCGGGATGCTTTTGATGGCCTGTATGGCGATAAACCTAACGAACATATCAAGCTGATCCGTTATCCGGGCCAGCAGGAGACCCAGAGCGCCCAGGGCGTTGGCGCGCACAAGGACTCCGGTTTTCTCAGCTTCCTGTTGCAGGACGAGCAGAAAGGATTGCAGGTCGAAGTGTCCCCGGACCGCTGGATTGACGCGACTCCGCTGGCCGGAAGCTTTGTGGTGAATATTGGCGAACTGCTTGAGCTGGCGACCAACGGCTATCTGCGCGCGACGGTACACAGAGTGGTTTCGCCGCCCGCCGAACAGCAGCGACTGTCGATCGCCTTTTTCCTCGGCGCGCAGCTCGACGCCGTGGTCCCCGTCTATACGCTGCCCGATGAGCTGGCTCGTGAAGCCCTCGGACCGGATAGCGACCCGCAGAATCCGCTGCTGCGCGAAGTGGGCTGGAATTACCTGAAAGGGCGTCTGCGCTCGCATCCTGATGTCGCTGAACGCTACTACCAGGATGTTTTTCGCGAACGCGCCGAGCAATTGATCGTTTAAACATAACAACAAACGCAAGGAATAAGATGATGAAATATGCCGCATTTAAACTGGCAGGGGTCGCACTGTCTCTCTCTCTGGCATGGACTTCCGCCCAGGCCGCCGCGCTGCGCGTTGCCGCGGACCCGGTGCCGCACGCCGAAATTCTTAACTATATTAAGAAGATCGATCCCAGCCTCGATCTGAAAGTTGTCGAATTAACCAGCGGCGTTAACGCCAACGAGCTGCTGGCCAACGGCGATGTCGATGCCAACTATTTCCAGCATGTGCCCTACCTGAAAGATCAGGAGAAAGCGCTGGGTAAGACCTTTGCCGTCGCGGCTACCGTGCATATTGAACCCCTGGGGATCTACTCGCACAAATATAAAGATTTTAAATCGCTGCCCGAAAACGCCACCGTGGCGGTACCGAATAACACCACCAACCTGAGCCGCGCGCTGTTCCTGTTGCAAAATCAGGGACTGATTAAGCTGGCGGCGAAATTCACCGACCCGGCGACCACCCTGGCAACGCCGAAAGATATCGTGGAAAACCCAAAGCACCTTAAAATTCTTGAAATTGAATCACCGCAGATTCCACGCTCGCTGGACGATGTCGATCTGGCGGTGATCAACGGCAACTACGCGCTGGAAGCCGGGCTGGTTCCGGCAAAAGACGCGCTGGGCCTGGAAAGCTCTGCCAACAATCCGTACGCCAATATTCTGGTCACCACCCCGGAGCTGGCGAACGATCCGCGTATCAAGGCGCTGGCGAAGGATCTGACTTCGCCGCAGGTCGCCGAATTTATCCGTAAACAGTATAACGGCTCGGTGATCCCGGTAGCCCCTCAGTCATGATTGAGATTGTCGGGCTGAGTAAGACTTATGCCGGAACAGGCCGACCGGCGCTAAACGATGTCTCTCTGCAGGTGCCGAGAGGAGCCGTTTACGGCATCCTTGGCCGCAGCGGTGCGGGCAAAAGTACGCTGATACGCTGCCTGAATTTGCTGGAGCGGCCCACTACGGGCCGCATTATTGTCAACGGGAACGATATTACCCGGATGGATAAAACCGCGCTGCGCGAGTACCGGCTACGCACCGGCATGATCTTTCAGCACTTTAATTTACTTCACGCCCGCAGCGTCGCCGACAACGTGGCGGTGCCGCTGGAAATCGCCAAAGTGCCGAAAACCGCCCGACAGGCGCGGGTTGCGGAGCTGCTGGAGCTGGTGGGACTGGCGGACAAAGCCGCCGCCTTTCCGTCCCAGCTTTCCGGCGGGCAAAAACAGCGCGTGGGAATCGCCCGCGCGCTGGCCGCGCGCCCGGACGTTCTGCTGTGCGATGAGGCCACCAGCGCGCTCGATCCCGAGACCACGGCCTCAGTGCTCGGCCTGCTGGCGGACATTAATCAAAAGCTGAACCTCACCATCGTGCTGATTACCCATGAACTCGAGGTAGTGAAAACCCTTTGCGATCACGCGGCGCTGCTGGAGCACGGTGAAATTATTGAAAGCGGCAGAATTGCCGATCTGCTGGCGGCGCCGTGGTCGCAGCTGCGCCAGTCGCTGCTCCACGACCCGCAGGCAGAGCGGGATTTCCTCGCGCGCCACGGATTTCACGGGAGGCCGTTATGCACAGTAGCATGAGTTGGGAAGATCTCTGGCCGCTGTTGCTACAGGGCACGACGGATACCGTCTATATGGTCAGCCTGGCGGCGCTGTTTACCGTGCTGCTCGGGCTGCCCACCGGTGTACTACTGTTTGTTTCACGACGCGATGGCCTGGCGCCAATGCCGAAGCTCAACGCGATCTTAGGCGCGGTTATCAACTTTGGCCGTTCGCTGCCGTTTATCGTTTTACTGATTGCGCTGATCCCTTTCACCCGCCTGATTATCGGCACCACGCTCGGCAGTACCGCCGCGGTGGTGCCGATCACTATCGGCGCTTTTCCCTTCTTCGCGCGTCTCACCGAGAACGCGCTGGATGAAGTGGATTATGGACGTATCGAGGCGATTTTATCGATGGGCGGCAATGTCTGGCACGTAATCTTTAAATCACTACTGCCGGAAGCCCTGCCGACGCTGCTAGCCGGCGTCACGCTGACGATCGTCATGCTGATCGGCTTCTCTTCGATGGCGGGGGTCATTGGCGGCGGCGGACTCGGCGACCTCGCTATTCGCTATGGCTATCAGCGCTTTAATAACGAGGTGATGGTCGGTACGGTGCTGATTCTGGTTGCTCTCGTGCAGGGCGTACAGATGGCGGGCGATCGTCTGGTACGCAGCCTCGCCCACCGGCGTTAGCATAACGGGCGGATGGCTGCGCGCCATCCGCGACTAAAACCCGCTTTCGTTCACCAGAATTTGTATCAGTTCCGCCGCCGGAAGCTCGCGAATCAGGTTCACTCCCTGCCCGGCCCAGTGAGCGCCATACCGATGGTCTCCCCGCGCTTTTGCCGCTGCGGCCAGCGCTTTCCCGGCATCGTAAGCCACCGGATAGGCCGGAACGAGATGCGGCTCGTTTATCTCTCGCCAGCCGTTAACAATGCATCTCGCCGGACGCCCGGAAATCGCTGAGGTTAAAATGGTCTGTCCGTCAGGGCTGCCTTTTATGGCCTCGCGGTAGCCGGTATCCGCCGCCGATTCCGGACACAGGAGGAACGCCGTTCCCAGCTGTACGCCATCGGCGCCGATGGCCATCATGCTGTTAATTCCGGCCCCATCCATAATGCCGCCTGCGGCGATAACGGGGATATCAACGCGCCGTTTGAGCGCCTGAACCAGGGTAAAGGTGCTCATCTGCCCATCGAACGCCTGTGGGTCAAACATACCGCGATGGCCGCCGGCCTCGTAGCCCTGAGCCACCACCATATCAATCCCCTGCGCCGCAACCAGTAGCGCCTCTTCGACGCTGGTGGCGCTCGCCAGGGTAACGATGCCCTTTTCACGCAGACGGAAAACAACTTCCCGATCCGGAACGCCAAAGTGAAAGCTCACCGCCGCCGGAATAAGATCGAGTAGCAGCTCAACCATTTGTGGCTGCTGCTGAAAGCTGAGGTAAATTTCCGCCAGCGTTTCCGGCGGATGGCTGTCGAAACGCGCAAATTCAGGGCCCAGCCGCGCCAGCCACTGCGCTTCACGCTGCGGGTTTCTCATCGCCGGGAGGTGGCAAAACAGATTGACGTTAAACGGATGAGTCGTTAAGCCACGGGTTCGCTTAATCAACGCTTCAGCCTGCGCCACGGTGGACGAGCCCAGCCCCAGCGAGCCAAGCGCGCCGGCTTCGCTGACCGCCGCCGCCAGCTCTGGCGTCGAAACGCCCGCCATCGGCGCCTGGATAAGTGGATAATCAATATCAAGCTGCTGCGTAAGCCGGTTGCTCATATTTGCCCTGTCAGAATTTGTGCGTGCGGACCACTAAAATCTCTTTTAGAGATGATAAGATCAACATTATTTTCAAATTAAGAATAAAAATATGAACCACACCACATTACAGATTTTCCGGACGGTGGCGGAAACGCAGAGCGTTACCCGGGCGGCGAAGCTGCTGGGCCGGGCGCAGTCCAATATCACCACCCGCATTCACCAGCTGGAAGAAGAGCTCGGCGTTGAGCTGTTTGCCCGCGGCAATAAGAAGATGCTGCTGTCCCCCGCCGGAGAGAATTTTTTGGGCTATGCGCTGAAAATCCTCAGCCTGGCCGAGGAGGCGCGACAGGCGCTCCATCCGGCGAAACCGGGCGGCATTTTACGAATGGGAGCGATGGAGGCCACCGCCGCCAGCCGCCTCCCCCAGCTGCTTCCCCGGTTTCATGCCCAATGCCCGGAAGTCAGTCTCACCCTCATCACCCAGCCAACCCGCCAGCTTACTCATCAGGTTCTGAACGCCGCGCTCGATTGTGCGCTGGTAAGCCTGCCAGAGAACGCCAGCACGCCCGATAATCTTGCCTGGGTGCCGATCTTTCAAGAACAGCTGGTAATGGTGCTTCCCGACGACCGACGGCGCTTGCGCTTCGCCGCCTTTGGCGATGGCTGTACTTACCGGGCGCTGGGGGAGGCGTTTCTGGCGCAGTCCGGGGACGCTGAGATTGAAATCCAGGACGTCAATTCCTACCATTCGATGCTCGCCTGCGTCGCCTCCGGCGGCTACGCCGGCATTTTACCGCAGAGCGTGCTCGACACACTGACGCTGCCTGCAGCGTACCAGCTGCGGCCAGCAGGCCAGGCGCTGACGCAGCTTATCTGGCGCAAGGATTATGCCTCTCCCGCCCTCGAACAGATGCGTCAGCTTCTTGAATCAGCCGCCGATCTTTGAGCGCCGCCGCGCGCCTGTCGCTACAAGCGCAGCGGCGGCCAGCAGCGCGATTGCCGCCGCGCCGAGCGAAGGATTAAACGAACCGCTGCGAGCATACAGCGCCCCGGCGACCAGCGGGCCGACAATTTGCCCGATGCCGTAGGTTGCGGTCATTGCGGCAATCATATTAAACGAAACCAAATGGTTCAGCCGCCGTCCCTGCGACAGCGCGATAGTTACCGTGCCCAGGAAGGTAAAGCCCACCAGCAGCGCGCTCAATATACAAAACGGTAACGAATGACTCCACGCCGGGAGAATCACGCCAACGGCCTGAATCAGCAAATTAAGGGTGAAGGCGCGACGGTAGCCTGCTTTCATCACCAGCCGATGCCAGATAAAACAGGACGGTACCGCGGCAAGCCCGAAAATAGCCCAGATTTGCACCGGATCGATGGCGTTCAGCGATCCGCTGAGAAATAGCGGCAGATAGGTGGCGGTAATAATGTAGCCAAAGCCGGCCAGACCATAAATCAGCAGCAGTTTCCATGCCTCACGCGGCTTATCTTCGGTCTGCTGGTGGTGTAGATTATCGGAAGCTTTATACGCGATGAGATAATCAGCCGGGCTCAGCAACAGGCGCAGAGCAAGTAAAAAAAGCACGCCTGCGCTTACCGCGCATATCAGCCATATTTGCTGGCTGGAGAGCGCAAGCGCCTTACCCAGTGAGATAAACTCCGCCGACAAAAATATTCCCATACCGACGCCAGAAAACAGCACCGGCGCGCCGTTATGATGCTTCATATGCTGCAACAGCCACAGGGAGGCGGCAATCAACGTGACCGCGCTTAGCAACCCGGCAATACCGCGAACCACGATGATGGCCAGCGGTGAAACCAGGAAGGCAAGCAAGGCCAGGCAAAGCAGCGTCAACAGCACGGAAAGCAGATTTAAAAATCGGGCGTCTGAAGGCCTGGCTTTCGTCAGCAGCAGCGCGCCGGCGAGATAGCCGGCATAGTTTGCCGAAGCAGCAATATTACCTTCACGTAGCGATAGCACCTGTTCATCGATCATCAGCGGCAGGATCCCGGTATAGGCAAAACGGCCATAGCCCATTCCCGCTATCAGCACCACTGAACCGGCCAGCGCCAGGAGAAAGGCCTTTAACTCCGGCCTTCTTTGCAAAACGTTCACCCTCACCTCCTTTTATGCTCTTTTTATTATATTTCTACTTAAAGCAGCGCTGTGCAGCAGCGCCTGGCGAGAAACTTTACGGGAAGCGGTCAGCAATGCTTCGCTGAAGGACGAAGTATGGAGTGAAGCACAGGCCGGAGATCCTGGGCCGGGATATTTTAGCGCCAGGTTAAAGCTCAAATAGTCTGGCGTATTGATAAAAAAGGCGGGATTCGCTTCAGAAGAAAACCACAGTAACAAGGGGCGTCAGTCACGCCCCTTTGCTACGGCTAGCCGTAAATAACTCCGCAAATCCTGGCAAGATTAACTGGCCTGGACCTCTTCAACTTTTTTACCGCTTCCCGGCAGTTGGATCGTGTCGAGTTTTCTGATGATGAAGATATGGGACAACGCGCCGAGTACGGAAACAAAGGAGATATAGTACATCGCGTAAGCGAAACTGTTCGTTGTCTGCAGGATAACGCCCATGATGATAGGAGTTGCGATCCCCGCAAGGTTGCCGGAAACGTTAAAGAACCCCCCTACGGTACCGATGACTTTCGATGGGACAATATCGCTTAAGATAACCCAGCCAATATTCGAGAAAGCGTTGGCAAAAAAAGCAAATGACAGAATCGCAATCGCAATAACCGGCTTGTCCTCAAAGAAATTGACAAAGCACATCGTGCCCGCCAGTCCCAGCCCAAGAATAGCCGGAAGCTTACGCGATACCGTGCGGGAAATACCTCTTTTCATCAGCGCATCGCTGACAAAACCGCTGCACAGCAGGCCGAGCATCGCCATCATATAGGGGAAGGCTGCGCCAATACCCGCTTTGGAGATAGACAAATTCAGACCTTTCTCCAGATATACAATGAACCATGTCAGAAAGAAATAAAGCGTTGAGTTCATTGCAAACTGAGCAATAAACAGCCCCCAGATATTACGCTGCTTTAAAACATGGGCCACATCGCTCCATTCAACTTTTTCATTCACGACTTTTTTATCAGCAGACATCTGGCCCAGGCCGCCGCCCTTGCGGATATGCTCAAGCTCTGCGGCATTGGTCGCTTTGTTGTCCAGCGGGTCACGGTATTTGAACAGCCAGTAGGTTCCAAAAACGATCCCTACGCCGCCGGAGGCATAGAACGACATCTCCCAACCGTAGTTGGCAACAATAAACGCCAGCACAGGAGTGAGCAGAGCCAATCCGATATACTGGGCGCAGGCATATACCGCCGTGGCGCTGGCTCGCTCCTGGGTTGGAAACCATGTTGAAATAATCTTGGCATTGGCCGGAAATGAGGGGGCTTCAGCAATACCGATAAGGGCACGACACAGCAAAAGAAACGCAAATGATGCCGCAGCGGTAGTGAAAAGATGGTGCGACGCCAGCCCCATTAAACAGGTGAAAATACTCCAGATAATAACCGCAGCGCCGTAGAGCTTTCTCACGCCGATACGGTCAAGAATATAGCCCACCGGAATTTGGCTTAGCACATAGGTCCAGGTGAACATGGAGAATAACAGCCCTAAGTGCGCCGGAGAGAGGTCAAACTCCCCCTGAATACTGGTTCCTGCTACCGACAGATTCGCCCTGTCCATGTAGTTAATCGCAGTGACAATAAATAGCAGTAGTAGAACAAAAAATCTTGATCTTGTTGCTTTCATTTGTGCTTCCTTAGATATTACAAGACGCCGGTGACTTGACCGGCAATCAGATCCTATTAATTTCCATTACTTTTTTAGTTGTTTTCCATGCCGAGGAAATAACCCATTCTGCGGGCTTTTGCCAATATTCCGGCCTGAATATTTCCACAGAGATAATACCGTCGTAACCCACCTCTTTTAAATTCTGAAGAAAGTTATTGATATTTATTATTCCGGCATCGCAGAAACATCTTTTTTCCTGCGTGGCCGGTGCGCCATCCGTGTCGTCACAATTATTAATATGCACACAGAATATCTTTTTAGGGTCTATCTGCTTAATGACCGAAAAATCATTCAGCTGCTCATACAGATACAGGTTGTAGGCATCCAGCACCAGGCCGACATTCTCTCTGTTGACCTCCTGAATGATTTTCCATGCCTGCTCTACGCTACGCACTGAACTGCGGTTAAAGCCCACAATTTCAAAGCAGAGCCGAACATGATAGGCCTCAGCAATTGCGCCCAGCTTATTCAGAATTCTGACGCAGTTCTCATGTGTTTGTTGCTCGGTACCGTTATAGGGGCCCCCGTTGGGGTCGCGTTGTAGCGGAGGAACGATAATGAAATCCTGTGAGCCAATCTCTTTGGCTATCTCAAGACCCCATTTAAAATCGTCAAGCAACTGAGCATCTTTAATGCTGTCAGGTTCGAGGAACAACTCATCCCAGATATACAACGCATTGAACGCGTGGGGTTTAATTCTCTTACCCGCCAGGAGCGCTTTTAAATCATCAATACTGTTCTTCGCAAAATACTCCTTGAGCTTATCAAGTCTGAACTCGATAAAATCAAATCCCTGAGCTTCACAAAGCTGCACATCTTTTTCCAGCGTTGAACAGTGCATTGATGTCGCCTGATTAAAACCAGTCTTCATGCGTGCCTCAGATCATAAAGGAAATTTTATGGGCTGCCCGCTTTCGGTACTCCGGTATATAGCTTCAATAAGCTCGACGGTTTTTCTACCGGCCATCCCGTCAATAAGTGAAGGTTTCCCGGTGATAATGGAACTAATGAAGTCGTCAATCTGTACCTGATGGTAGTAGTACATTGAATCCTGACTATTGAAAAAATCACGATCTTCGCTTTGCCACTGCGCGAGCTGTTCAGCCTCCTGTGGAATAGTCCAGATATCGTTATAGGGCGGTTCGGTAATTGACGAAACACCGGCAATAAACATGGCTCCCCCGTCGGTTTGTACACCTACCGTTGAACCGTTTTCACCATGAATATGCACTTTTCCATAGAGCGCAGGATTCTGTGAGTTGCTTACCAGGACGTTGCCAATACCGCCGTTTTTAAATTTAATGACGGCGACAGCAGTATCTTCCACCTCAATATACGGATGATTAAGGTTACGCCAGAGACCATAAACTTCTTCAATGTCGCCCATATACCAGAGCAGAAGATCAAGCTGATGAGGAGCCTGGTTAACCAGAACGCCGCCACCTTCACCTTCCCAGGTACCACGCCAGGGATCGCTCTCGTAATAAGATTTATCACGCCAGCCCAGCATATTTACGGTGCCTAAAACCGGACGCCCCAGTTTACCGCTATCTATAGCCTGCTTTATTCTCATGCATGGCCGATAAAAACGACGCTGGCAGACAGTTCCCACTTTAACGTTATTTTCAGCCGCCGCTTTCAATATCGCATCGCAATCTTTCAGATTACTGGCCAACGGTTTCTCAACCAGGATATGACAACCATTCTGCGCAGCTTCGATAGCCACCGCCGCATGAACCGGGTGCGGCGTACAGATACTGACTACATCGATTTTTTCGCTTTTTATCATCGCCGCGATATCGTCGTATGCCCTGACGCCATACTCACTGGCGAAAGCTTCCGCACGCCTGATATCACGGTCAAACACGGCGCAAAATAGCGAGTTTTCCAGCTGAGCAAAGCCTCTGGCATGGAAATGCCCCACTTTTCCGCACCCTATAATTGCTGTTCTTAATGCCATTTTTCCTCCTTAGTTACCGGTAACATTCGCTGGCAAAAAATTTTCGTCAGCGTTCAAATCAGGGGTGATTGTTATCGGTAACAATGAAACATATTAAGCGTGCAATAACTACAGGCGGCGGCAGGATTATTATTAATTTATGAGAATTATCACAATCATCATAAATTCAGACAAAAACTCCATTCTTACTTATTTTTACGCTTGACTAGCGTCTGCGATGAATACAAACCCGCTGCTGCCAGACGCTGACCCAGCGTTAATGCAGATAGCCATAGCAGCGGCCGCTGGTAATTACTCCCCCCGGATAAAATGCTGCCATTAATCCGCACTCACATGAAAAAAATGGGGATGACTCCGGCTCATATAGGTAATCCACCAAAGAAACCAGCGACGATTTGGAATACTCATCTTTTGCGTGAAGGTATAAACTTTTCGGCGCAGGCGCTTTTCCTGAATATTGAGCTGCCGGGCAGCTATTCGATAATTATTGCTTTCGGATAGCGCATCAAAAACGCGTTGATCATCAGTTTTCAAACCCTGTATGAAATGGCAAAACTCACAGGTATCCTGCTGACGGCTGCTGCGAAAAAAATTCAACTTTTTAATAATAGTCTCAAGAGAGTCATCAAGGCTGATATGGCGCTTCAGAAAAATATTCTCCGCCGGAGGTGAAACACCTATAACGATATATTTACGCGTTAAGTGACAACAGCATTCTGACTGTAAACGCATCGCCGGTAGATAAACAAATGCTCTGCCACGGAAATACTTATCAAGTTTGCGTTCCATAAATTTCAGACCAATCAGTACCAGCGGGCTTACTTCCCTTTCTGTCTGCATATTACTTTCCTGGAAAAGTGGTTATTTATACTGAACGGTATACAGAAGTTTGCTGTTTGCCTGACCCGCGGTGACGTTGCTTTCAGTCTGGATATAACGCGCATAGAGCGGGATCTTAATTGTATTTGCTGCCGCTTTATTTTCATCTATCCATGCCAGAGAAGACCATGCCTGTTCAGACTGAGTACGGGAAATCTGCACCCCAAGCCCTGAGGCGCCGCCGCTGTCCAGCGCCATAATGCCTCGGGAACTGTCAATAAAGCCATTAACGGAATCCAGTGATACCGAATAATAATTATCTGGTCTGGTGGTAGTAGTAATATTGCCTGTAATAAAGAACTCTGAAACATTGTTATAGGCATTGCGGAAAACCGTATCGCAGGTCAGAACAATACTGGCATCGACCCACGGCGTCGCCGAAGTGCCAGTGAAATCGCCGGTAGTATACTCGCCCAGCCAGATATCTTTATCCTGTGCGCTACAGCTGGGTACCACATAACTCACGGTGCCGCTGAACGTCATTTTAGTAATCTGCACCGCGCTGCTGTTAAAAACACCGCTGCTGGATTCCGTGGCGTAAAAACTCACAACCGGCAGCGTCGATGCATCTAAAACTCCGCTAACCGTTGCGTTATTTAATTTTATCAAGTTCATATCGACTTGAGGAATTAACACTACCCCGGCATTTGTTGATTCAACCTGCATACCGTTTGATTTTACATTAGTATAATAAACTCCAAGCCCTTCAATATTGGTTTTATAAACAGGAGAACCATCAATAAAAACACCGGTAGTACCGGATGTATTTTCAATTTTATAAGTCCAGTAAATAGTGCCGGTAGCGCATTTCACCGCTGCTCTGTCAAAGTACTTCTTCACGCTTAATAAAACATTATTGTTATGTACGTTTGGCGAAATACGGCTAATGGGTAATGGATACGTTTGCAGCGCTGGCGGGAGTGGCGTACTGGTTATTATGCAGGCCGCTTTGGCATCCGTAGTAACAGATAAAAAGAAACCCAGCCCCGAAAGTACACTGACCGACAGGCTATTTTTTTTGCTAATTTTAAATAACATATAATCTATTCCCTCAAGGATATTCACAACGTAGAGAGATCTCTTCCAGCACCGCCGCTTTTGCTTGCGCCAGGGCATAAGGCAGTCGACAGGACTTTCCATCGGCACGAACGGTTAATACTCCACTCACCTGCTCCACCCGAGCATAGATTTGTCCACCCTGGCCCACATACCCCACCGCGCGTCCGGCAGCATCATGGACCTCCGTACCGAAAGGCAGCGAAGGGGTTGCCCCTGTCACGGTAATCAATAACGGATACCCCTGACGTGCCCGATAGCTGACCTTCACTACCGCGCCGTCAAGCGGTGCGACTTTTTGCGAGGTGCTATCCAGTTCCACGCCGCTGGCGGTGCCCTTAGGATCGAGTCGAATATCGTTCAGCTGATAGGGGCTGAGATACGGCACCGCCGCATAGCCCCGGCTATCAACCTGAATGCCGCTATAGCCATTGACGCCAGCGCCCTCGGCGCCTTTAGCCTCTACCAGAGCGAAGGTATCGCCCTGATACGGACTCAGCGTGACACCACCGCTGTGGCCGATTAGGGTTCCGCTTACCCCACCAGACACGCTACGGTAATTTCGCCCGCTGCCGAGCGCCGCATTGAGCGACGCAAAATTCGCCTGATATTGAGCACTCGCGGCCGCGCTGCTGCCTATCCCCTGGCTGCTTGTCGTGCCGGACAGGCCATAGCTAAAGCGATTATCTTCGCCCAGGGAGCCATTAATACCGGTTCGCACGCTATTCTCACCATGACGGGTATGGTCATAGCTAAGTCGTGCTACTGGAGCCCGCCGGGCGCTGCCTAACGGGAAACTGAGGTTAACGGAAAGGGTGTCCTGGGAACGACCATAGGCGCTCCAGCTGCGACCAGCGTTTACCCCATAGCTGAATCGACCATAGTTGCTGCTGTAGCCAAACTGATACTGTTTGTCGGTACCACTGGCGTTCCAGTAGTTCTGTACCGATGAACTCAGGTAAAACTGACCCCACCCGTCCGGTAATCCCTGACTGGCCGTCAGCGTATAGCGGCTTTTGTTGCGGCGGACGCTATCAGCGCGATCCCCCTGAAAAATCGCCTCCCGCGTCTGCATCGCGGTCAGATAGTCCATATATCCGCTGGTGGAGAAACGGTAGGCTGCCAGTGAAAAATTACTGGCCGTTTCGCTGATATTTTTGCTGTAGCTGAGCCGATAGCTCTCGCCGCTGCGCATCTCGTCTCCCTGGCCGTGATTCGTTAACTCCGTACGGGCATGGGTTACATCAGCGCTCACCGCACCTGCCGGGGTCGCAATACCGATCCCGCCCTGGCCCGCCCGATAGCGATCGCTGGCCTGTATTCCGCCATAAACCGTAAGCCAGTTGGTTACGCCCTGCTGCCAGGTTCCCTGCCAGAGTGAAGGATCGGCGGGCAGCGAGCGGTTATTGAGTTCGCCAATCGCCAGTTCATACCGCGACTGTCCCGGACGTAATAGCTGCGTGACGGAAGCAAATGGCACCTGAAAATGCTGTTCGCTCCCGTCAGCCTCATAAACGGTTACGTGCAGATCGCCGCCATAGCCGGTGGGATAGAGATCGTCTATCACAAATGCCCCAGGGCTGACGGTAGTTTCATAAATCAGGCTGCCGTTTTGGCGGACAGCTACCCGGGCGCTGGTCCGGGCAATTCCGCGAATTTCCGGCGCGTAGCCGCGACGGGAGAGCGGCTCCATACGCTCATCGCTCTCCAGCTTTAAGCCTGAAAACGCCAGCGTGTCGAAAAGCTGTCCCGACGTGTTAATTTGGCCGAAAGAGACTCGCCCCTTCAGAGAAGGAAGGTCGCGCTGAATATAGGTATTCTGCGTCTGATAACGGCTGCCGCCATGGTTATCCCGGCTCCAGTTGCCGTTGTGACGCAGATACCAGCTGCTAACGTTAATGCCGCTATTAATGCTGGCATAGAGACTGTCATGGCTATAGCCGTTGTTCTCACTGCTATATGCGCTAACGCTATAGCCCAGTAGCGCTGCGGGAATACCGCTGTCCCACAAAGCGGACGGAACCGTGTCCCGGGCGCTGCGGTTTTCCCAGATCTGCGGCACCTTGATACTGAGCGTCTGCGCGTTACTGTCCGTGGTTACCGTCGCCCCGGGGATTAGCGCCGACAGATCGTTACACTCGCCACCCTCAGCGCTCCACGCCCTGTCAGACAGCATATTGTGGCGAAGCGGCAGCTGAGTAATCAGTTCAGAGGTCAGACAGGGTGTGGAACCAGTCCCTTCGGCGACATAAAGGACATCCTGGTTCACTATCGGCTGTTCGTTGAACAGTATCCGCAGACGGTGTATTCCGGGTGACAGACTGGCACCATGAGTAAAACGCGTTAAATCTGGCGCAGGCCCCTTGCCCAGACGCAGGAATGAAGGGTCAAAATTAATTTCAGCGTTTTCTTCAGCCGCAGCGTTAAGCGCAAGGGCAGATAATACAGAAACGGACAGCAGCGCCGCTTTACCGGGCAGTGCAATTCCCTGCATGATGACTTCTCCAGGACAGACAGATATCGAACGAGCTACTTAACGGTAAAATTCTGTGAACGAATGGCACCGTAATCATCAATCCATTCGGCCTGTACCGTGCTCCCCCGGGAGGCTTTCACATGGGGGAAAGTACGGTGACTGAACGGGTCGACCATATCCACATCCATGGTTTTTCCTCCCACGGTGATGGTCGCGAGTGAAATAAAGTACGGCGTTGGATTAATCGCTTTCAGCCCCTGTTCCGTGACGGACCAGCTTAGCGCCTGCGGCGCACCGGCTGCACCCTCTCTCAGCGCAGCGGGACGCCAGAACAACTTGATGCGCGAGCGCACCGCCAGCTGCAAATAGTTTTCATTTTTCATCTCGCTGCCGGGACGCCCGGGAATTTCCAGCACGTTAAGCCAGAACAGAGATTCACGATCCTGCGGCAGTGCAGATGTACTCACGCCGCTTATGCGTAAAGACTGGGCCTTGCCTGCATCAAGACGATTGATTGGCGGCGTTAAAATAAAGGGGGTGGTAATTTCATCCGTGGTCGCCCCGCTATCGCCGGAATCCAGCCAACTCTGAACCAGAACCGGGCGCTGGCCGTTATTACTAACCTGAACGGTAATTTCTTTTTCATTGCCGGGATATATCACACGAGTACCATTAATAACGACCCCGGCCTGAACCTGAAAAGAACACAATGAACTAATAAGACAAGCTGCCGCAACCGGCGAGAAAATAAGTTTCCTAACATCCATGTGATGTCTCCAGAAATAATCGGGAAGAGAATAAATTCCCTTCCCGGAGAAACATTACTTATAGATGAGGCTATAGGTCACCTGAGAGGCGACGGTACCAGCTACTGCGGCATCTTCAGCGTAATATTCCACGTAGTACGGAAGTGAAGCGGTACCTGAAGAGATATCAACATATCCAATAGCAGAGGGGGCAGACTGTACGGCATCACCGACATTAATCACGCTATTATTTTGGCCGTCGCGCAGTTGCAGGGAAACATTCTCTGCACCGGTAGCATCAGTATTAATCAGACGACCGGTGGCGCTATCTACGGTATTACCACCTTCAAAAAAAGCTTTTGCCTGAGTTAATGCGCCAGTACAGCCGCTCAGCTCAAAGCTGAAACGAGTTTTACCATTTGTTTTAGTGGCGCCATCAAGCGTATTTGCGCTTACGGTTGGCAGCACTACGGCCGCATTTGCGCCAGCACCACCGATGTTGACATCACAGGTGGCGCCGGTAATCAGTCCACTGAAGCTCACAGTACCGGACTCGGCCGCCATGACGCCGCCTGAAACTAAGGCACAGGAAATGGCAGCAGAAAGAAAAACGCGTTTAATGCTCATAAAAAACTCCATTTATGAATAATGATGGAAATTAAAAAAGGCACCAGGCCCATACTACATATTCAGGAAATAACCTGAGAGAAGTCACAGTCGTTTATATATTTCACCACGATTATCAGGCATCAATAAGCAGCACCGTTCTACATGCGATATAATTTTCAAAACAAGTAAATTGCATCATCTAATTAAAAAGCAATCTGCATCATTATTTTTCGCAAATGAGATCTAATAATTTTGTGCTACCTGTGAAATACGTGCAAAACGATACATACATCGAAACCAACGATCAATGACAAATATTTAATCGCTAACGCTTATCAATAAATATTAAATTGATCGCTGAAACCGTTCTTTTTGGTTATAGCAATAATATATCCATATGATTTACATGGATATGTTGTTTTCATTTTGCATGAAAACACCTTTTCTCAACATTAGAAACATTGTGTTACACGAGAAAAGTCCTATCTAACCTAAAACTCTCGTTTATGATTCGTTTAAGTTCAGCACAAAAAAAGAGCAGTTATTTTTATTTATCTGCGAAAATAAATAGCACGCTTTTTATATTCAACTGCAGGATATCGGTACAAAAAGCGGTTATCGATGACCGGGAACAGAATTACGTGAAGAATATACGGGTTCGGAGAGCTCTTCACGACAAGCGCCCGTCGCAAAACCGGATACAGTCATTCAGCCTAACGACTATCAATGCAGGTTTTTATGACAACTCACCAAATGCGCATCGCCAGACCGGTCACCGATCCTCTACTCAGTAGCAAAATGTACTGCGACGGGCTGGGCCTGGAACAAATTGCACAGTTTGTCGATCATGATGGCTTTAGCGGAGTTATGGTGGGCCGCCGCGATCTCGGCTGGCACCTTGAATTCACCCTCTGTCATCATCATCCGGTGACCCCCACCCCGAGCGAAGAAGATTTGCTGGTGCTCTATTACCCGCAAATCGCTGAATGGCAGGAACAGTGTGAGAGAATGCTGACCGCCGGTTTTTTGTCGGTCAGCGCATTTAATCCGTACTGGAACGTAAGCGGTAAAACGTTTATCGACCACGATGGCTATCGTGTGGTTCTGCAAAACAGAAGCTGGCCTTAAGCGCCTCTCCTCACCACCGGGAGAGGATATTTTAAGACGCCTCTCATCTGCGCCAGGAGGGGACTGCGATAGCCTTCCCGTCCCCTTTGCCCTTATGCTTAACCCTCACGCAGCCACGGGGTTACGGTAATTCCTGCCAGCAAACCTTCCGGGCTAAGCAGTCGCGTAACGGTTTGTCCCCATGGCTCCATCCGATTATCCACCAGCAGGCGATAGCCTCTGGCTTTCAGCACATCGGTTGCCGAGTCGATATCGCGCACTTCAAACTCGATCCATGCCTGAGGCACCGGCAAATAATCGGGCCAGATATCAGCGTCAAAACAGGAGCGTGCCGCCTGAGCCAAAGGCCACAGGGCAAAATGTTTGACCCCGTCGAGCGCACCATGTTCGGTCAGCAGATACTCTTCATTGCCGGGCATCGGTTTTAGCGGCAGCCCCAGCGCAGCGGCATAAAATTCCCGGCTGGCTGCAGTGGACTGCGCGATCGGCCCAAAGCCCGCGATAAACAATACATCCATTCCGGCTAAATCGTATTCCATACTCTCTCCTGTCATTTTCCATGTTCAGTTAACCAATTTTATACTCTGTTGCGTACGCCTTGCCCAGCTACCTCTGCTCTCCCTGCGCTGGCGGCAGCTCTTGATTAAGCGGATTTACAGCTAACCTCAGCCGCGTTCTTCAAGCGAGGTTTGACGCAAAATATTGGTAAAAAACTAATCAATATTTGACTGCAATTCGGCTTCCATGCCACCATCGCCCCGGCGTCCGGCAAGCGGCGCGATGGTGGTACGGGTGAATATCAGAGACCTCATATTTAAGGTTCATGCCCGTCCGCAACCTGATTCTGGCGGGATACAAAGACATGCACCAAAGTTTTAATCAGCGCGTACATTTCTATTACTGCATTCTGGTGGCGCTGAAAATACATGCAAAATCGAAGAAATCGGGCGGTGTTCGCGGGAAAAATAACTTCCTGCTAAAGTGGCTACGCAGAGCTCAGGACAACAATATATTCCACCCGGATATCACCAGCGAAATCGAATGGCTGCGCGGGAAAATTATTCAGGCCGGCTACGACACCGATCTCGAACCGATGCTGGATTTTGTCTATGCCACCGCTAAACGCGCGGAAGATCTCAAAAATACTGACTGAGTTTTACCCGAGCCGTCGGGCCCGGGTATTCAGTATGTCTTAACGCTTGTTGCGGTGCGTCAACAGGTAGACTGCCGGGATCACCAGCATCGACAGCAGCGGCGCGGTGATCATTCCGCCGATCATCGGCGCGGCAATACGCTGCATCACCTCTGAACCGGTGCCGCCGCCCCACATAATTGGCAACAGACCGGCCATAATCGTCGCGACGGTCATCACTTTCGGACGCACGCGCAGCACCGCCCCTTCATGAATCGCCTCGTTGAGAACCCGCTCATCCAGCTGTCCTCGGCGTTTGGCAATCGCCTGGTTTAAATAGAGCACCATGATGACCCCAAACTCCGCCGCCACGCCGGCGAGCGCAATAAAGCCAACGGCGGCGGCCACCGACAGGTTATAGTCCAGCAGCCAGAGCAGCCAGACGCCGCCTACCAGCGAAAACGGCAAAGTGCCCATAATCAACAGCGCGTCTTTAACCCCACTGAAGGTGACGTAAAGCAGAATAAAGATAATCAGCAGGGTGAACGGCAGTACGATTTTCAGCTTCGCCGTCGCGCGTTCCAGATACTCATACTGCCCTGACCAGGTCAGTGAGATACCTTCCGGCAGCTTGACCTGTTTGTTGACTTCGCTCTGCATTTCATCAACCGCGGACTTCAGGTCGCGCCCGCGAATATCCACGTAGATCCAGTCAGACAGGCGCGCATTTTCGCTTTTCAGCATCGGCGGGCCGTCGGTAATGGCGATATCCGCCAGCTCGGACAGCGTCACCTGCGCCCCGCTGCTGGTCACCACCGGCAGTTCGCGCAGCTTTTGCAGCGAATCGCGCATTTCGCGCGGATAGCGAACGCTTATCGGGTAGCGTTCGCGCCCCTCAATGGTTTCGCCAATGTTATCGCCGCCGACGACGCTGGCGACCACCGACTGCAGTTCCTTCACCGACACGCCGTAACGAGCGGCTTTCACCCGATCGATATTGATATCAATATAGCGGCCGCCATCGAGACGTTCCGCCAGCGCCGACGTCACGCCCGGTACGTTACGCACGATACGTTCAATTTCCCCGGCGGTTTTTTCAATCTCCGCCAGATTGTTACCGTTCACTTTGATACCGACCGGGCTTTTGATACCGGTCGCCAGCATATCCAGGCGGTTACGAATCGGCGGTACCCAGACGTTGGCAATCCCCGGCACTTTCACCGCATTGTCCAGTTCGCTGATAAGCTTATCCATGGTCATGCCGGGCCGCCATTGACTTTTCGGTTTGAACCTGATGGTGGTTTCCAGCATCGTCAGCGGTGCCGGGTCGGTGGCGCTCTCCGCCCGCCCGGCCTTACCGAACACGCTTTGTACTTCAGGGATGGTCTTAATCAGACGATCGGTCTGCTGCAGCAGACGTCCGGCTTCACGGCTGGAGATCCCTGGTAGCGTGGACGGCATATACAGCAGGTCGCCTTCGTCAATTTGCGGCAAAAATTCGCTGCCGAGCTGCGCCAGCGGCCACAGCGTGGCGACCAGCAGCAGGCCTGCCGCCGCCAACGTCGCCTTCGGCCACTGCAGAACCTTATCCAGCAGCGGTTCGTAGGCGCGAATCAGCCAGCGGTTAAGGGGATTGGCGGTTTCATCGGGAATTTTTCCGCGAATAAAGTAGCCCATCAGTACTGGAACCAGCGTAATTCCAAGACCAGCGGCCACCGCCATCGACCAGGTTTTGGTGAAGGCCAGCGGCGAGAACATCTTGCCTTCCTGCGCTTCAAGGGTGAAGACCGGGATAAACGACAGGGTGATAATCAGCAGGCTGCAAAACAGCGCGGGCCCCACTTCCGACGCCGCGTGCTGGGTTATCTGCCAGTAATCGGCGGAGGATGGCTGGCGCTCGGGATGCTCATGCCGCCACTGCTCCAGTACCTTGTGCATATTTTCAATCATCACGATCGCCGCATCGACCATCGCCCCGATGGCAATCGCAATCCCGCCGAGCGACATCATATTGGCGCTGACGCCCTGATAGTGCATCACGATAAAGGCGCCGAGGATACCCAGCGGCAGCGTGATCATCGCCACCAGCGCGCTGCGGAAGTGGAACAGAAATAGCGAGCAGACCACCGCAACGACGATAAACTCCTCAATAAGTTTATGACTCAGGGTTTCGACCGAGTTTTTTATCAGCTGCGAACGGTCATAGACCGGGACAATCTCTACCCCGGCGGGCAGACTTTTTTGCACTTCCGCCAGTTTGGTCTTCACCGCATTAATCGTGGTCAGGGCGTTTTTACCCGAGCGCATAATGATAATCCCACCCGCCACTTCTCCTTCGCCGTTCAGCTCGGCGACGCCGCGCCGGATTGCCGGGCCGCGGCGCACGCTGGCGACATCGGAAAGCAGTACCGGCACGCCGCTGCGCGCAGCGATAACGACCTGATTAAAGTCCTCAATAGACTTCAGGTAGCCGGTGGTGCGCACCATATATTCGGCTTCGCCCAGCTCAAGCACCGAGCCGCCCCCTTCCTGGTTAGCGCTCTGAATCGCGCTAATCACCTGTTCGTGAGTCACGTTCAGCGCCCGCAGCCGGTCAGGATTAAGGACAATCTGATACTCTTTCACCATCCCGCCGACGCTGGCGACCTCTGAAACATCCGCCACGGTTTTCAGTTCATATTTGAGGATCCAGTCCTGAATCGCCCGCAGGTCGCCGAGGCTATGCTGGCCGCTTTTATCAGTGAGCACATATTCAAACACCCAGCCGACGCCGGTGGCATCCGGGCCCAGCGAAGCTTTCGCCTCCGGCGGCAGGCTGCTCTGGATCTGACTCAGGTACTCCAGCACCCGGGAGCGCGCCCAGTAAGGGTCGGTATCGTCATCGAACAGTACGTAAACGTAGGAATCGCCGAACATGGAAAAGCCGCGCACGGTTTTTGCCCCCGGCACCGACAGCATGGTAGTGGTTAGCGGGTAGGTCACCTGATCTTCAACAATCTGCGGCGCTTTGCCCGGATAGCTCACGCGAATAATCACCTGGGTATCGGAGAGATCCGGCAGCGCATCGAGCGGCGCCTGCTGTATCGACCAGACGCCCCAGGCGGCCATAATTAGCGTTGCCAACAGCACCAGCAGGCGGTTGCGCAACGACCAGCGGATAACGGCGGCAATCATGGCTGCTCCTTAGCGCCGTTCATCGGCACTACAGAGGTGACGCGCGCCCCTTCGTCGGTCAGGACGAAACTAAACATGACCGACTCCCCGGGTCGCATTTGTTGCCGCTGCTGCGAGCTAATGGCGAAGTCCATGATCATTGCCGGCCACTTCAGCTCCGGGACCGGCTGATGCGCGATGGTCACCGCCTCATCGCTCACCGCCTTAATGACGCCATGGGCCGAGTAGCTTTTTATCTCTTCTTGCTGGCCGGCGATTTGCGGCAGCGCGCTGCGCAGGCTGGCTTCAGAGTCAATCAGGAACTGTCCAGAAGTCACCACCTTCTGGCCCTCTTCAAGCCCGGATTTAATCTCGACCAGGCCATTTTGTGTACGCCCTACGACCACTTCAACCGGACGGAAATAGCCCGTACCGTCAGCAATCAGCACGCGATTGCTGGCACCCGTCGCGATCAGCGCCTCTTCCGGAATGGTCAGAACCGCGTTCCCCTGGCCTGCCTCAGCCAGCTGCACGTTCAAATACATCCCAGGCCTGAGCTGATGCTGCGGATTATTCAGCACCACGCGGGCTTTTAGCGTACGAGTGGTCGCGTCGAGATCGGCAAGCAGCTCGCTGACGGTCCCCTGAAATTCGCTACCCGGCCAGCTGCTGGTGGTCGCCGTCACGGGACTGCCTACGTGCAGCAGGCTGGCCTGGCTTTGCGGATAATCAATCACTATCCATACCGGATCGAGGCTGGCCAGCTCGAACAGCGGCTGGGTAGCCGTCACCTGCGCGCCGGTGCGCACGTCCAGCTTACTGACATAGCCGTCATGAGGGGCGCGCACCGTCATACGAGTTTGTGGTTTACCGCTACGCTCGACGCTGCGGATAATCGACTCCGGCATAAACTGCAGCTGCAGACGGGCGCGGGCGGCGGCGGTCAGCCCGCTATCGCCCAGCCCCCTCACCGCCAGATACTCCTGCTGCGCCGCCGCCCACTGCGGGAGCCATAGTTCTGCCAGCGCCTCATTCTTTTTCACAAATTGCTGAGAAGCATTAACGTAAAGTTTCTCAATCAGGCCGTTGGCCAGCGCCGGAACCGTTTCTACTTGACGCTCGTCTGCGGCGACGGTGCCAAAAGCGCTGACCGTCTGCGCCAGCGTCTGCCGGGTGACCTCGGCGGTGCGTACGCCCAGATTTTGCTGTTGACGGGCGCTAATTTGTACGCCCCCGGCATCATCGTTCGCGCCTTCATCGGCGTAGCGCGGCACCAGCTCCATATCCATAAACGGCGATTTTCCCGGTTTATCAAAACGGGTGCCGGGGACCATCGGATCGTACCAGTACAGCACTTTGCCGCCGGGTTCCGCCTGCGCTTCGCCAGCGGAGAGCGTCGATGCATGGCGCGTGCCCAGCCAGTATCCGCCCGCGGCGGCAAGGGCGACAGCCAGCGCCACAAGGGAAAAAGCAGTTTTAAACTTCATTATTTAACATCCTGTGGAATAAGGTAGCGAATGGCGACCCACGCGTCGGCGAGGGCTTTTTCAGCATTGTTGCGGGCAATTTCTCCGCTCAGCAGGTCGCGGCGGGCAGAGAGCAGCTCCGCCAGAGCAGAGCTGCCGGCACGATACTGGGCGTTGACGAGGCTCACCTTTTTGCGCAGCAGCGGCAGAACCTCGTCCTGCTGGCGGTCATAAATGGCTTTCGCGGAGTTATATTGCGAGATCAGCTGATACTGCTGCGCCTGATGCTCGCGCATCAATAACGTCAGCCGATCGTTAGCCTCATAGCTACGTGAAACATCGGCCGCGTGGTCTTTATCCTGACGTTTGCCCTGAAAAACGGGCATATCGACGGTAAACATGACCCCGACCATGTCGTCGTAATCATCCCCGCGCCTGGCGTAATAGACCTCGACGCCAACGTCCGGGATCGCCGCCACCGCCGACTGGCCTGATTTCGCTTTTGCCAGATCCGCCTCGCGCGCGGCCTGAATCACTTCCGGATGTAGCTTTATTCCCTCAATCAAGGCAGCTTCGTCGGCCGGCAAACGTTCAATTCGCGGCAGCGGTCCGGAGATATCCTCGACATCCTTACCGGTAAGCTGCATCAGACGCGCCTGAGCAACCTGAACATCGCGGCGGGCATTATCCTGTTCATTTTTCATGGCATTCAGCGCCAGCCGAACGTCAAGCACGCTGCCGGGACTGGCGCTGGCGCTGCTGATGCCCGCCGTCTGTACGCCGATGTGTCGGGAGGTTTCGCTAATCAACGCCTGTACCGAACGCAGCGATTTCTGCGCCACCGCCAGCGCCAGCCACGCCTGGGCGGTTTCCCGCTGTAATCGGGCGCGAATAACATCGGTACTGGCGGCTGTACGACGCGCCTCGGCGGTTATCGAGTCGGCCTTACGTTCGCGCTTGGTGCTGCTGACATAGTCCTGCATCACGCCAACCCGTTGCATGGTCATTCCCTCGCGGGTCAGGCGGCTGGCGTTATTCCCACCCAGAGGGACGTTTTCGATACCAAATTTCAGCTTCGGATCGGGCAGCTGCATAGCGGAGTCCGCCATGTTTTTTAATGCATTAACCTGATGGTCGTTGGCGGAGAGCTCGGCAGAATAGCTTTCCGCTGCCGACAAGGCCTCAGCCAACGTTGTCGCCCAACCGTGGGTGGAAACCAGCGACAGCAAGAGCGGCAGCCCGCAGGCCGCCTTGTTTAAGATGTGCATAATGACTCCGGAGTTATTGCGCGGTTATAGAAACGAGCGCGTAGCCGGAATCCGTCTGGCGGAAGGTAAAATCGACCTTTTGCCCTACCGCCAGCTTTCTCTCCTGGTTATTACCGAGCGCAAAACTCATAGTCATCGCCGGCCAGCTCAGCCGGGCTATCGGATCGTGGGCAATTACGACAGCATTATCGCGCCAGGCCTTAATCACGCCGCTGGCCGAATAAAGCGTGGCGGAATCATCCGGCTGATTCATTTCCGGCATTGCTGCCATGCTGGACATATTATGGTGATGCATAGCGCCATCTTCAGCGCTGGCGTTAAATGAAGGGAAGGCAAAGGTCAGAAGGCTGGTAATAAACAGAAAAATAGAGGTCGAACGCATAATAAAATCTCCGAAAAAAACATAAAGTCGCCCGCAAACCGGGCAGGTCTGATGAATGTTTTTAACGGCGTTTTATTCTCTGAAACGACAGAAGCGTATTTCAGCCGGCGGACCGGTGACCGGCGGCGTGTGCCAGTCCATACGTTCAGAGCAGTTCTCCTGCTGCGGGGAAACCACTAATAGCGTGGTTTCGGAAGGAAGCGCATTTAGCTGTAAAGAAGTAGATGGGTTCGGCTGCGCGGTATCCGGGTCGCAGTGCTTCTCGCAGATTGCTTTCTGGCCGACGTTTTCCATACCGGGCATGCTCATCATGCCATCGACAATATGGTGAATCTGGACCTGGGGTGTAACCGACTGCTGCTGGCCGCCGTGGTGCGCGGCAACGGCCAACTGCAGGTTGAGCAGTAACCAACAGGCGACAACAAGCCCGGCGCGGATCCGCAAACGGCGCCGGGTGACTTGTTTAAAAAATGCCTGTAGTGACTGAGTCATAGAGATATTCACAATAAAATGACCGCTGAATTAAATCACACTCATCAGCAGAATTAAACGATATTGCAAACAGAAAACCACAAGTTAAATAGAATGAAGTTTCTCTATAAATATTTACACCGTATGGCTAAATAATGATTTGACCTTCCCCCTGGGGGAAGGTGTATAGAGAAAGCCAATGTATTTAATAAATAGCAAAAATGTTATTTATATGTAATTTCAGAAATCAAATCTGCTGTTATTCCAGCACTATCGTATCGCCGGTTGCCGGAGCCGAATCTGCAGACAACCACCAGCGCCCCCACGAACCAGTACAGTGACAGGTCAGCACTTTTTCCACTTTCTGCTGGTGTAAAAACTGCTTGAGGCGACGTATCTCCCAGGGGGGCGCGGTACGCAGATGAAGGCCGCCGATTATGGCGTGTATCTGGCGGACGCCGGTTATCTTCTGGCAATGGCTGATGGTGTCGATGAGTCCGCGATGCCCGCATCCGCAAATGATAACTAACCCTCGCGGCGAGCGGTAAATCAACACGCCTTCATCGGCAATATAATCCGTCTGCTGACGCTCCCCCTCAAGAACGCCATATGCTCGTGGGTGAGCCACGTCTATCTCACCGGACCACATGAACCGTTCGCCGATTATCAGCGGCTGGCGGCTGTACTCCATGCGGTGGCGGGAATAGTCAATTTCTCGCGATAGCTTTTTGATTTTCCAGCTGCGCCCGACAGCGGTTAGCGCCGAGTAACGGCTTTGTCCAACCTGTGGATGGCAAATAATACGGCTATTATCCGGCAGCCATGGCACGCCGCCGCAGTGATCGTAATGACCGTGTGAGAGCACCGTAGCGGTCAGGTCGCTTAACGAAATGCCCATCCGCCGCGCATTTTGCATAAAGCTGTCGTCAGGACCTGTATCAAATAGCACGCGGCTGGTTTCATCCTCTAAAAGCAGGCTTAAACCGGGTTTGGCCTTCAGCGTGTTATCCTGTCCCTCGCCGAGGCGGTTTTCGAGCAATACCTTAACGAGTAAAACCATTTTATTTCCATTAGCAAATAAATACCTCGTCTACTCTAACCCAAACCCGGCAGGCATGCCGTGACCAATCCTCAACTAGAAACGTGACGTTGTCACTTAAAACCCGACAAAAGGCTCTCGTCCTTTGCCAGATAAACATTGCCATCTATGATGATGGGCAGGTTTCTCATAATCGGAGCGCACTATGGCAGACTGGAATCCTTCCCTGTATATGAAATTTGGCGCTGAGCGCACGCGGCCCGCCGCCGAGCTTCTCTCCCGCGTCGCCCATCATCCTGTAACCCTGGCCGTTGATTTAGGCTGTGGTCCCGGCAACAGTACCGCTCTGCTACGTGATGCCTGGCCTGAAGCGACGATAATGGGTGTTGATAACTCTCCCGCGATGCTCGAAGAGGCCGCGCAGACGCTACCGGACTGCCGGTTTATCGAAGCGGATATCGCCGAATACCGCCCTGAGCGGCCGGTTGACTTAATTTACGCTAATGCATCGCTGCAATGGCTAACGAACCATCAGCGGTTATTTCCTCGTCTGGTAAGCAATCTCGCGGCAAATGGCGTTCTGGCTGTGCAAATGCCCGATAACTGGCAGGAGCCTTCCCATACCCTGATGCGTCAGGTCGCGGAAGAACTGGGGCACCCTGCCAGCGGGCGGCATCCTTTACCGCAGGCGCAGGAGTACTACGATATTCTGACCGCCAGCGGCTGTGAGGTGGACATCTGGCGTACAACCTACTATCACCCGCTGGCATCGCATCAGGCCATTATTGAATGGCTACAGTCCACCGGGCTGCGGCCATATTTACAACGGCTTGATGCGCAACAGCGTGAAACGTTTCTTGCATGCTATCTGGAACGGCTAAAACAGCACTATCCGTTACAGTGTAACGGAAAGGTATTATTACTATTTCCGCGTCTGTTTATCGTCGCACGTCGTTAATCCGAGGGGAGTTGACTAGCGGCGGCGCCGTAAACCGACGCCGTATGGTCTGATTTACCAGGAAAGATGATGGACCAGAGAAAGATCCCACGCGGTAGCCAACAGCGAAAGAAACATGATGACATTTACAACCGTCTCTATGCGTTTTTCCATTTTATTTCTCCTGAGTCGTTTCCCCAGGTTTACAGGGAAAATCTTAACAACTTCTTAATCTCAGACTGTCAGAGCGTCACGCGGTAACGAACATAGTCATCAGCGGGCGTAAATTCATCATAAAGACGTCGCGCCGGGTTGTCAGTCCGGGTATGCCAGTACATGCGCGACCACCCTTTCTCTTTCCCTTCCCTCTGGAGCGCCTGCATTAATGTTCTGGCAATGCCCCGCCCGCGAACCTGGGGGTCGACAAACAGATCCTCCAGATAGCAAACAGGCGTCTTGACCCACGTTCCTTCATGGAGCACGCAAATCGCGAACCCCGCCACATTGCCATCTGCAAGGGCCACGCGGCCTAATACGGGCGATGCGGAATCAAGCATGCGTTGCCAGGTATGTTCGGTGACGTCCGGCGGCTGCGGGCTATCGTAGAAATGGGTATAGCCTTCCCAAAGCTGTAGCCACTGCGCTTTGTCCTGCAGACTCACTTCACGAATTTCAATGACCATTGGTCCAACTCCTCATTTGGATAAGCCATTATTTTCCGGTGAGATAATTTGTTCAAGCGACCAGGACACAATTCATCGTTTTCTCACAATTGCCCTTTTTTTGCTGATGGACGCCATTGGCTGGTTCTTACAGACCTGCGTGATTGGAAAAAAATATAAGTATGTTGTAACTAATTAAGGGGCAAAGAGAACCCGGCTGAATGCCGGGTTACTCTTGATATCTACCGTCCAGAGGCGGGATTCAGGATATCAGCACAGCGGCTTAACGGCAGCGCGCATGCCGTCGTGCAGGATTGCGTCCAGATCCAGCGTCACCTGTTCCACCAGGCCGGAGACTTTGGTCAGGTCCTGCTCCCAGTGGGACTCCACGGACAGCACCGCTTTTACCAGTTCGCTGGTACTAATTTGCGCATCCCGATGCCGGGCCCACAGCGCCTGATAGCTCTCCATCCATTCGGCGTCATCCTGTACCGGATAACTCTCGCCGTTACGCTCCCCGCGATAAAACGCAATCAACGCCGCCAGGGCAAAGGTCAGACGCGGCGGAAGCCGGCCCTCTTTTTTCTGCCCCGCCAGCAGCTGCGGGAGAATGCGGGTACGGTATTTCGTCATACCGTTCAGGGCAATAGACAGCAGCTGATGCTTGATATACGGGTTACGGAAACGGCCGGTTACCGCGCTGGCGAAAGACTCAAGCTCATCGCGCGGCAGGTCAAGTACCGGAATAATCTCTTCATAAATCGCCTTTTCAACAAAAGAACAGATTTCCGCATCGTTCATCGCCTCACCCACGGTGTCCAGGCCCGCCTCAAAAGCTACCGGAACCAGCGCGGTATGCGCCCCGTTCAGAATCGCCACTTTACGCTCTTTATACGGCTTAATATCGTCAACGATTAGCACGTTAAGCGGCAATCTGTCGAGACGCAGCTCGGCGGCCAGAGATTTTGGCCCCTGAATAACAAACAGGTAGAAGTGTTCGGCGGTATCGAGGAAACCATCTTTATAGCCCAACTGTTCTTCAATCTGCGCGGCTTCATCGCGCGGATAGCCGGTGACTATCCGGTCTACCAGCGTGGAGCAGAAGGCGTTGGCCTCATCCAGCCAGGTGATAAAGGCTTGCGGAAGCGCCCACTCCTGCGCATAGCGCAGGACCAGTTCACGTAGCGCTTCACCGTTATAATCAATCAGCTCGCAGGGAACGATGACCCAACCTTTATCCGCCGCGCCAGAAAAATGGCTGTAGCGTTCAAACAGCAGGCGGGTCAATTTGGCCGGATAGCTTACCGCAGGCGCATCGTCGAAACGATCTCCCGCGTGATAGCTAATCCCGGCTTCGGTGGTATTGGAAAACACAAACCGCATATCCGGATTATGCGCCAGACGCAGCAGCTCAGCGTAATCGGCATAGGCGCTGATTTCGCGATTAACGGAGCGAATCAGGCGCGCGTCGCTGACCGCTTCGCCCTTCTCATTCAGACCGCGAATTATCGTGGTATAGAGGCCATCCTGGGTGCTGAGCGACGGCGGAAAAGCACTCTCAATCGGACGCACGATCACCACCCCGGAATTCAGGTCGGTATGCTCGTTAAGGAGATCGATCTGCCAGTCGATAAACGCGCGCAGGAAGTTGCCTTCACCAAACTGAATGATGCGTTCAGGGTACTGCGCGCCCGGGAAATCGCGACGGTTTAATGTTTTCACAAAGGTTCCCTCATAGAGTAGTCATACAACCTGATTAATTGGTCCAATAAGTTATCAGCTTTTTAGCCAGGTGAAACCCTGTTTTGATCAAAGCTGTATGCAATATCAAATTTGTAGCCAAAATAATTCCAGCTGCGGGACAGACCATTAAACGGTTGAACAACGCCTGGCACTGACTCTGAAGACGTAAATTTCGCGGCAAACGGGTAATCCCCAGTCGCCTGTTTAGCAGAATGACCGGAGACGATCCGCAACGGATTCAGGCGCCGTGAAGCAACGGCAGCTAACGGCGTGGCTACTGGATAACCAGGCTAAGAAAGCCACCGCCGCTGCGGCCTGCAGTATGACGGGGATATCAGAGGAATTTATAGAACAGAGATGTCGCGGTCAGCTCGCCGTCCGGCATCAGGGCATAGCGCGGGATTTCTCCGGCCTTTTCCCAGCCGCACTGGACGTAGAAGTTTTCCGCTCCGCTGCCGGTCGCCGTATCCAGCACCAGAACGCTTTTACCCTGCTCGCGCGCAATCTCTTCCAGCCTGGTCATCAGCGCATTTGCCAGTCCCTGACGACGCGCATTTTGGTGAACCAGAAGCTTGGCAACGTCAGCCCGGTGCGGTTGGTTTTCCGGCTGGTCGATAACCAGCTGCACCGTACCAACCAGCCGCTGCTGCGCATCCGCCGCGGCAAGGATCACGCGTTCCCCGGCGGCAACGCTTTGCGCCATTCGCCGCCAGAATGCCGTCGCGGTTTCCGGTGCAAAGGGCTGCATAAAACTCACCGATGCCCCGCCGTTGACGCAGCTGACGAGGATGTCGGTTAATTGTGGCAAGTGTTCAAGAATATCGTCGCGCGAGAGCGTGCGCAGAGAAAATGATGTGGTCATAGGTAACTCCGTAGCTTGACCACATCACTATGTTTTTAACTTAAATTTAACACAAGCAAAATTATCATCGCGTTTTCTTATGTCACGCTTCAGGCCAGTCTTTGCGTAAAAATACGATTGCGGCCCGCTTTCTTGGCCTGGATCATATAATCGTCGGCCTCCATCAGCAGCTGATTAAACAGATCGGTGACTCTTACCGCGCCGAGCGGTTGGCTCTCCAGCCCCATACTGATAGTCAGCTGAATGTGGTTTTGTCCCCAGCTGAAGGTCTGGGATTCAATGCCCTGGCGAATTTTTTCCGCCAGCGCCTGTCCGTCCTGCTCTGATGCGCTCAGCGCCGCGACGGCAAACTCTTCCCCGCCGATACGAGCCACCATCCCCTCGTCGCCCACCAGCTGGCGCACCTGCTGCGCAAACTGAACCAGAACGCTGTCACCGCACTCATGGCCCCAGCGGTCATTAACCTGCTTAAAGCCGTCGATATCCAGCACCATAACCGTCAACCATTTTTCATCTGCGAACGTCTGACGTTTCAGGGCTTCGCTTAGCCCCGAGCGCGAATAAACCCGAGTCTGGAAGTCGAAATCAGCCCGCAGCGCCAGCTGTTTAACGAGGTTATTTATCGCCTCAACGCTGGAAGCGACGATGATTGGGCTTATCAGCATCGCGGCAATCCCCAGACGCGTTGAAAACAGCTGCCACGACTGCATCCGGGCATCGGTCGTGAGGTGGATAAGCGAGTTGGCCACCAGCAGTATTTCGCTAATTCCGGTAATAAAGGTCAACAGACAGGTGAGCGGTAGCGGATAGCGAATCGCGCACCAGATCAGCGCCGGTAAAGGAAACGTGATGCTTCCGGCTCCGCCAACCGCCACCCCGAGCACAAGCGATAGCACTAATGCAATGGCCGGTAGTAGCTGACGCAGACGGAAACGCCCGAACGCCGAAGGGAGCGTCAGGGTCAAAATTAACGGCAGGATCAGCACCGCGGTCGAGAACTGTTCGCTAAACCAGTCAGCCAGTTGGGAAACAAAGGTAGCGCGTTCAACGTCTACCGATCCCAGCGCGCCTACGGCTGCGCACAACAGCGCCGCCAGCAGGCAGTAGCAAAACAGACTCAGGGCGTTAATCGGTCCCGGCATCGAATCCGTCCGGCGCTTATCCCACAAAATTAACTGCGCCAGGGTCACGATAAAAACAATATTGGAGAAATTAATCAGGAAGGAGGCAAACCCCATTCCCCAGCGCGAAGTTAATCCGTCATAAACCAGCATAGCGGCAAAACAGATGGCATAAAAATAACTGCGATTTAGCCAGACATAACGCGCAAAAACCCCTGCCATTACCGCATTAAGCGGCCAGAAAAACGACAGTTCCTGCACCAGGCGCAGCATCGCGCCCAGAAAATGCAGCAGTAGCGTTAAAGTGAACAACACCAGCGCATCGCGCACGGGATGTTCCTCACGAAACAGCGAGAATGACCGAATCGACAGTGAAGACATTCATGATTATCCGTCTAATTGTTTCAGGTAATTATTATGTTAATAATTAGTTAGCAGTTCATCATATCATGAGAATAATTATCAGGCATATACCGCCGCCTGATGAATTACGGTCGGCTGCGGTTCGGCGTATTCATCTCAATAACCAGCCAGTGGTGAATCACCTGCACCACGTAGCGCTGCTCTTCTTCGCTCAGCCCGCGCCCGCGGGGAATGGCATGCCACTTTTCCAGGCAGCCGCGGCAGCAGGTTGCCGTCGCATGCTGCGCGATAAACACCGGATGCCCGCGCATCGGCGTCTGTTTACCATCGTTAGAAATTTGCGCAGGAGCCAGCCGCCTGGCGATAAAATCAGCCGCATGCTGGTCGATAACTTCCGCCCCCTTGTCATAACAGTACTGCCGCTCTTTAACGCCGAGGTGAAACCGCGAGCGAAAAGTAGAGCGCCGCAGGCGGGCGAACAGGTTTTCTATTGGCACCATCAGAACACCGACCTTCCCAATTTCTGGGTAAGTTTTTCCAGTAAAGCGATTCCGGCCAGCGAGTTTCCCGCTTCATCAAGCTCCGGGCTCCATACCGCAATCGCCATCTCCTGCGGAACAATAGCCACAATTCCGCCGCCAACGCCGGATTTTGCCGGTAAGCCGACGCGCCATGCAAATTCTCCGGCGTTCTGGTACATGCCGCTGGTCATCATCAGAGCATTAACCTGCCGTGACTGAATCGGCGCGATAACCGGCGTCTCAAGGTGCGGAGCGATGCCTCTGTCGGCCAGGAACAGGAAAGTACGCGCCAGCTCTACGCAGCTCATCTCCAGCGAACAGTAGTGGAAATAGTTTTGCAGCACCGTGGCGACATCGTTATGAAAGTTACCGAAAGATTTCATCAGCCAGGCGATTGCGGCGTTACGTGCGGAATGATCGAACTCTGAACGGGCAACCACCGGATCGTAAGCGATATCGCCGACTCCGCTGAGGCGCCGTACGATTTCCAGCATTCGCTGGCGGGGCGCGCTAAGACGGCTTTGCAGCATATCGCAGACCACCAGCGCCCCGGCGTTAATAAACGGGTTGCGCGGCTTGCCTTGTTCAATTTCCAGCTGCAGTAGCGAGTTAAAAGGCTGTCCGGAGGGATCTTTCCCCACCCGCAGCCAGATCTCCTCTTCCTGATAGTGGTTCATCGCCACCACCAGGCTGAGGACTTTCGAAATAGATTGAATAGAGAAACGCTCGTGCGCGTCGCCAGCGCTGTAGTGCTGGCCGTCCACCGTACAGATGGCAACGCCGAGCTTATCACCGCTGACGCTGGCCAGTGCCGGTATATAATCCGCCACTTTACCGCGCCCAATCAGCGGCCTGACTTCAGCCAAAATGGCATCGAGCATTGCGTTATTAATTACCGTCGCCACGCGAGGCTCCTTGCCAACAACAAAATTCGGGCGGTAATTATAGGCGCCCTCCATGATAAGCAACAGCCCATTTCAATCTCTTCTGCTACCCCTGAATAAAAAGTACGCTGGGTCAGCGTTATGAGTGATATAAAAGCACGGAGAGAACTCAACCTTAACAAGGAAGCAAAGGGTAAATTTAATGGGTAAATCGCCTGTGGAAGTCAGTAAATTTTTAAGCTATGTCCTGCGCCACCAGCCCGAGGCCATCGGTCTGGCACTCGATAGCGAAGGCTGGGCGGATATCGATGCATTGGTGGCCTGCGCGGGAGGAGAAGGCGTCGCGCTCGACAGGCCGCTGATTCAGTCAGTGGTTGCGAGTAGCGATAAAAAACGTTTTGCCATCTCGGCCGATGGCCAGCGAATCCGTGCCGTTCAGGGGCACTCTTCCCGGCAGGTTGACATCGCGTTTATCGCCACAGCGCCGCCTGAGTTTTTATTCCATGGAACCGCAACGCGCTTTATTGCGGCGATCCAGGAGCAGGGTTTGCTCCCAGGATCGAGGCAATACGTGCATTTATCGGACAACGAGACAACCGCGGCTGAAGTGGGAAAACGCTACGGTAAGCCCGTGGTGTTGAAAATTAATGCCTTATTAATGCACGAGCAAAATATTGCGTTCTATCAGGCGGATAATGGGGTTTGGTTAACAGCAGCGGTGCCGGCAAAATTTATTGCCTCATGGGACCATCACCGAGGCGGCGCCTGACGCGCCTTTTCCGGGCTACTCGATCGCAGATGATGATGCCCGGCTAAGCGCAGCGCGAGCCGGGAAGCGGCAGCGCCGACGCCTCCGCCCCGGCACATTTCCCGGGGGCGGAGGCGTTGCGCCTTGCCCGGGCTACCCGGCCCACAGACGGTTGTGAACCCGCAGCCCGGGGATTTTGCGCAGCCTAGCGGCGATCTTTCCAGACGGTCTGTACGTTGCAGAATTCATGCAGGCCGAAGTGAGACAGCTCGCGGCCAAATCCGCTTTTCTTCACGCCGCCGAACGCCACGCGGGCATCGCTGGCGCAGTAGCCGTTGATGAACACCCCGCCGCACTCCAGTTCATTGGCGAAACGACAGGCCTGCTCTTCGCTAGTGGTATAAACCGTCGCGGAAAGGCCAAACTCACTATCGTTAGCCAGCGCCAGCGCATGCTCAGCATCGCGGGCCTGGGTAATTGTCGCCACCGGGCCAAACAGTTCCTGGCGGAAACCGGTCATCTCAGCGGTAACGTTGCCCAGTACCGTCGGCGCATAATAGTTGCCAACCCCTTCGATTTTTTCCGCGCCCAGCAGCAGGGTTGCCCCCTCTTTTAAGGTTGCCAGCACCTGCTCGTGTAGCTCATCGCGCAGGTCGAAACGCGCCATCGGACCGATGTAGTTCTGTTCATCGCGCGGATCGCCCATTTTCAGCGCGGCCACCGCGGCAACAAACTTGTGCGTAAAGGCATCGGCAATGCCCGCCTCAACGATAAAACGCTTCGCGGCGGCGCACACCTGCCCGGTATTCTGATAACGGCCAATTACTGCCGCCTTGACGGCCTCATCGAGGTCAGCATCGTTAAGAACAATAAACGGATCGGAACCGCCCAGCTCCAGCACGCATTTTTTCAACGCCGCGCCCGCCTGTGCGCCAATCGCCTTTCCGGCGCGCACGCTACCGGTGACGGTCACCGCAGCGATGCGTGAATCGTTAATAATTTGCGAAACGCCGTCGTTAGTGGCGTTAACCCAGCCGAACACGCCGGCCGGCACGCCCGCGGCGGCAAAAATTTCGCCAATCATCGCCGCGCTGCCCAGTACGTTTGGCGCATGTTTAAGCAGATAGCTGTTACCCGCCAGCAGAATCGGCACCGCTCCGCGCAGCACCTGCCACACCGGGAAATTCCACGGCATGATGGCGAGGATCGCGCCCATCGGGCGGTACTCAATCACCGCTTTATTATCTTCAACCAGAGTCGCTTCGGTATTCAGCATCGCCGGACCGTGCTCGGCATACCAGTCGCAAAGATTGGCTGATTTAGCCACTTCGCCGCGCGCCTGAGCAATTGGTTTGCCCATCTCAAGGCTGATCATCTGCGCCAGTTCTTCACCACGGGCGCGCATCGCGCTACCAACGTTACGCAACGCCGCCGCGCGGTCAGCCACGCTAACGTTGCGCCACTGGCGATAGCCCTGTTCTGCGAGGGCGATGGCAGAATCGACCTGTTGTTCGCTCGCCCAGGCCAGAGATGACAGCGTTTCACCTGTGGTCGGGTTCACGGAAACCGCATGAGTAGCAGATAAATTCATCGTTTTTCTCTCTGTGTTGATTGCGAAGTGAGCTTATTCTGGCTTACCCTACCCTTCATTAAAAATGAATAATATTAAGCAACCTTTTCACAAAAGAAGAACGATATGGATCTAACCCAGCTTGAGATGTTTAACGCCGTCGCCAGCACCGGCAGTATTACCCAGGCCGCACAAAAGGTGCATCGGGTGCCGTCGAACCTGACCACGCGTATTCGCCAGCTGGAGGCGGATCTCGGCGTGGAGCTGTTTATTCGTGAAAACCAGCGCCTGCGCCTGTCGCCCGCCGGACACAGTTTTTTACGCTATAGCCAACAGATCCTGGCCCTTGTCGACGAAGCGCGCATGGTCGTCGCGGGTGATGAGCCTCAGGGGCTGTTTTCGCTCGGCTCGCTGGAGAGTACTGCCGCCGTGAGGATTTCCCCTACCCTGGCGCATTTTAATCAGCGCTATCCGAAGATTCATCTGGCCCTCTCCACCGGCCCTTCCGGCACCATGATCGACGGCGTACTCGAGGGTAATCTGAGCGCAGCATTCGTTGACGGCCCGATAGTGCATCCGGGACTTGAGGGGTTACCGGTCTTCCCGGAAGAGATGATGATCGTCGCGCCCTTTGGCCATCCGCCCATTGCGCGCGCCAGCGAAGTGAACGGCGCCAGCGTCTACGCATTTCGCGCCAACTGTTCCTACCGTCGTCACTTTGAGAGCTGGTTCCACGCCGATCGTGCCACGCCGGGGCGGATCCATGAGATGGAGTCCTACCATGGAATGCTGGCCTGCGTGATTGCCGGTGCCGGGCTGGCGCTAATCCCGCGCAGCATGCTGGAGAGCATGCCGGGTCATCAGCAGGTTTCCGCCTGGCCGCTGGCGGAAGAGTGGCGCTGGCTGACTACCTGGCTGGTCTGGCGGCGCGGGGCGAAAACCCGCCAGCTTGATGCATTTATAGCGCTGCTGAACGAAGATCGGCAAGCAGCATCTTCTCCATAAAGATGCTTAACGGATCCGGCTGATACGGCGCAAAGGCGCTGCGGGTCTGGTAACCATTGCGGGTGTAGAGCGCAACGGCGGCGTGTTGATGGATGCCGGTTTCCAGGCGCACGGTATGACAGTCACGGCGCAATGCTTCTCTCTCCAGCGCCGCCAGCAGTTTTTCTCCCAGCTGCTGGCCGCGATGCGCCGGGTGAATAAACACTCTTTTCATCTCGCCAATCCCCTCCTCTGTGAGCACTATCGCCCCACAGCCGACGGCCTGCTGCCGCGCATCGCGGATCAGCAGCGCGATGACCGAATTTTCCGCTAGCGCGCCGAGGTCAAGCAAATGATTACTTTCTGCCGGATAAAGCGTCTGCTGATAAGCATCCAGCTGGGCAATTAAAGCGGTCAGTTCCGGATGGTCTGGCGGGGTGGCGGCAATGGTGTACATATACAGGCTCCTTTTTGAGCCTACTGTAGCGCGGAGCTCAGACAGCTCCGCCATAGTATTAATTTATACCTTGAGTTCCCGGCTGTTCGTAGAGTGCACAACATACCCGGGAGCGCAGTTTGATTGCCGCTCCCTCTTTATTTTGCTTACTCGCCAGACGTGGTGTCGCGCAGCATTATTACGCCATTTAAATAGGTCACCGCCTGGCCGCTCATCAATACTCTTTCTCCCTTCAGCTCACAGCGAATATCGCCTCCGCGCGCGGAAACCTGCCGTGCCAGCATACGGTTTTTGCCGAGCTTTGCGCTCCAGTAGGGGATCAGCATGGTATGTGCCGAACCGGTTACCGGATCTTCCCAGACGGCTTCTCCGGGTGAAAAAAAGCGGCTGACAAAGTCATATTCATCCTGGCCTGCTGCAGTAATGGTGACTTTATGCTCGCCTGGATTCATCGCAGAAATATTGGGCCGCACGGCTTCGACCTGGTCACGAGTTGCCAGTTCGATAAGCCAGGCGCGCCCCTTACGGGCATGCAGATAGCTATCGATTCCCAGCGCGGAAAGCATCGCCGCAGGCGGTTCGCACTCTTCGGTTTCCCCGACAGGAAAATCCAGCGTCAGCCAGTCGCCTTCGCGGCTCACGCTCAGCCTGCCGGAAGCGGTGGCAAAGTGAATCACCGCCTCGGGGAAATCCAGGTGATGAAAAATGACGTGCGCGCTGGCAAGCGTGGCGTGGCCGCAGAGATTGACCTCGTTGCAGGTGGTAAACCAGCGCAAAGCAAAGACATCGCTCTCAGGCACCACAAACGCGGTTTCCGACTGGTTGTGCTGCTGGGCCATTTTGAGCAGTACTTCATCCGGTAACCATTCTTTAAGAAGGCAAACCGCCGCCGGATTACCGGCAAAAGGCTGGTCGCTAAAAGCCGCCACCAGATACACAGGAATTTCAGTCACCGGGACTCCTTAACGTAACGTAATTGTGCCAATCAAATAGGTCGTTGCCTGACCGCCAATAAGAATTCGCTCACCCCGCCAGCGGCAGCGCAGCTCGCCGCCGCGGGACGAAAGCTGTCGCGCCCGCATCTCCGTTTTGCCGAACTTTGCGCCCCAGTAGGGGATCAGCATGCTGTGGGTAGATCCGGTGACCGGATCTTCCGCTACCGGCTCGCCCGGGCAGAAGAAGCGGCTGACAAAGTCATACTCTTCATCCGCTGCGCTGATACAGATCATTTTGCCAAGGCGCTGGAGCATATGCATATCCGGACGCACGGCTTCCACCTGGCGGCGATCCCTTAATACCACCAGATAATCGCGCGCCATGCGAACCTCCACCGCTTCGCTCACCCCGAGCCCGGCAAGCAGCTCCGCAGGAGGCTGCTCAATGCTCCTCGTTTCCCACGCCGGTAAATCCAGGGTCAGCCAGTCGCCGCTGCGCGTCACTCGTAGCTCGCCGACGAAGCGGGTACTAAATACGATCGTCGATGAGGGATGATCGAAGTATTCAAAAATGACGTGCGAAGCCGCCAGCGTCGCGTGGCCGCAAAGGTTTATCTCAGCAAGAGTGGTAAACCAACGCAGCTCATATCCTTCATCCGTGCGCACGAAAAACGCCGTCTCTGACTGATTATGCTGCTGGGCCATTTTCAGCAGCGTTTCGTCAGGTAACCATTCAGTGAGCGGGCAAACAGCCGCCGTGTTGCCGCCGAAGTTCCGATCGCTGAATGCGTCTACCAGATAAAAGTCAATTTCCAGCATAGTACTGCCCTTCTATTTCCTTTACTTATCGATAACATGACATAAAGACGATAAATACACACGTTTAACTGGAAAATTAATCAGTTAGTTACTCAAACCCAGCCTAAACAAAAATGAGACACAGATCACAAAACGATTGTATTTTCAGCAGCAATCGTTTTAAGATCGTCCCACTTCTTTCCTCTTTTTAACCAGCCCTGGACTTATGATGACAAATACGGTTTCACGCAAGGTCGCGTGGCTGCGCGTAGTCACGCTTGCGATTGCGGCATTTATCTTTAACACCACCGAATTTGCGCCCGTGGGCCTGCTGTCGGACATCGCCGACAGCTTTGGCATGGAAACCGCGCAGGTCGGGATCATGCTGACAATCTACGCCTGGGTTGTCGCCCTGATGTCGCTGCCCTTTATGCTGCTGACCAGCAAGATGGAACGCCGGCGCCTGCTGGTGGGACTGTTTATTCTGTTTATCGCCAGCCACGTGCTGTCATTCCTGGCGTGGAGCTTCAACGTGCTGGTGATCAGCCGCATCGGCATCGCTTTCGCCCATGCGGTGTTCTGGTCAATCACCTCGGCGCTGGCTATTCGGATGGCACCTCCGGGTAAACGCGCCCAGGCGCTGAGCCTGATTGCCACCGGTACCGCGCTGGCGATGGTCTTCGGCATCCCGATTGGCCGTATCGTCGGGCAATATTTTGGCTGGCGCACGACTTTCCTGGTCATTGGTCTCGGCGCGCTGATCACTATGGTTTGCCTGATCAAACTGCTGCCGAAGCTCCCGAGCGAACACTCAGGTTCGTTAAAAAGCCTGCCGGTGCTGTTCCGCCGTCCGGCGCTGCTGAGCATCTATTTGCTGACGGTGATTGTGGTGACCGCGCACTATACCGCCTACAGCTATATTGAGCCGTTCGTACAAACGGTGGCCGGGCTGAGCGGCAACTTTGCCACCTTGCTGCTGCTGACCCTGGGCGGCGCGGGTATCGTCGGCAGCATCCTGTTCGGTAGGCTCGGCAACCTTCATGCCTCTGGCTTAATTAACGCCGCCATTGGCCTGCTGCTGGCGTGTCTGCTGCTGCTGTTGCCTGCCTCGCATAACGCCAACCACCTGATGCTGCTGAGCGTCTTCTGGGGCATAGCCATCATGATTATCGGGCTCGGCATGCAGGTGAAAGTGCTGGCGCTGGCGCCGGACGCCACCGACGTGGCGATGTCCTTATTCTCAGGGATATTTAATATCGGTATCGGCGCGGGCGCGCTGGTCGGCAGCCAGGTCAGCACCCATCTTTCGATGGCGTCTATTGGCTATGTCGGCGCCATCCCTGCCGTCGTCGCGTTAATGTGGGCGGTGATGATTTTTCGCCGCTGGCCTGGTTCCCTGGAGGATCAGCAGCCGCATCACTCCTGATCGTTCGAAAAAAAGCCTGCCGATCTCTCGACCGACAGGCTTTTTTACATCATATTTCAGGTCAGGCGTGATAGGTAGAAATGATCTCCAGCACGCCGTTAATAATAAACTGCACGCCCATACAGACCAGCAGAAAACCCATCAGCCGTGAAATTGCTTCAATGCCGCCCTTACCGACCAGACGCATAATCGCCCCGGAGCTGCGCAGACAGCCCCACAGAATAATTCCGACCAGGGCAAAAATAATCGGCGGTGCAACCAGTATCACCCACTCAGGAAAGCTCGCGCTGTGCTTTACCGTCGAGGCGGAGCTGATAATCATCGCGATCGTTCCCGGCCCTGCGGTACTGGGCATCGCCAGGGGAACGAATGCGATATTGGCCGTCGGTTCATCCTCAAGCTCCTCCGATTTCAGCTTAGCTTCCATCGAATCATGGGCCTTTTGCTGCGGAAAGAGCATGCGGAAGCCGATAAAGGCGACGATCAGCCCCCCTGCAATACGCAGGCCGGGAATCGATATGCCAAAGGTGTTCATCACCACCTGACCCGCATACCACGCGACCATCAGGATGGCAAAGACATAGACCGAGGCCATCAACGACTGGCGGTTACGCTCGGCGTTGTTCATGTTGCCGGCAAGGCCGAGGAACAGCGCCACGGTAGTCAGCGGGTTAGCCAGCGGCAGAATGACCACCAGCCCCAGGCCAATCGCTTTTAAAAGATCCATCATAATGAGTTAAGGTCCTGTAAATATTGGATTATCAAAAAAATAACGCACGCGGAGCATATCGTCTGTGGCCGGATTGTACCCGTTCCCCGCCTGATGCATTCATCATTCAGTCAAATCATAAGACAAGAAAGCGAAATAGAGTGACCTGCATCACAACAATTCGTTTTAGCAAATCGTGTCATCGGCAAATTCATCAGGTTGACTTATATTTGCCTAGGCAATAATATCTCCCGCAACTAAGTCATTGCCTGGGCAACCACTGTGAAAAACACCAGCGACCTGTTTAACGAAATGATCCCTCTTGGTCGCCTGATCCAGATGGTTAACCAGAAAAAAGATCGCCTGCTCAACGACTACCTCTCACCGATGGACATTACTTCCACCCAGTTTCGGGTGCTCTGTTCTATTCGTTGCGAAGTGTGTATTACCCCCGTTGAGCTGAAAACCGTGCTTTCGGTCGACCCGGGCGCAATGACGCGCATGCTCGACCGTCTGGTCTGTAAAGGCTGGATTGAACGGTTACCCAACCCGACTGACAAGCGTGGCGTACTGGTGCAGCTAACACCGGACGGCGCAGCCCTTTGCGAGCAATGTCACCAGGTTGTGGGTCAGAAACTGCACCAGGAATTAACAAAAAACCTGTCGACGGATGAAGTAGGCACTCTTGAGTGTTTACTCAAAAAAGTTCTGTCGTAATAAGAAGAGGTAAGATGATGTCCAGACGTAATAATGACGCCATCACTATCCATAGTATTTTGTCGTGGATCGAGGATAACCTGGAATCGCCGCTGTCGCTGGAGAAGGTTTCAGAACGCTCAGGTTATTCCAAGTGGCACCTGCAAAGAATGTTCAAGAAAGAGACCGGTCACTCGCTGGGACAATATATTCGCAGCCGCAAGCTGACCGAGATCGCGCAAAAGCTAAAGCAGAGTAATGAACCTATTTTATACCTGGCCGAGCGCTATGGTTTTGAATCACAGCAAACGCTGACGCGAACGTTCAAAAACTACTTCGATGTTCCGCCGCACCAGTACCGCATTACTAACGTGCCGGGCGAGTCGCGCTACCTGCTCCCACTGAACAACTGTTGTTAATCGCCTGCAAAAGACGTATTGAGGAAATCATGAAACTATTCGCTTCCGCCGCCATCGTGCTATTGGCGCTGGTCTCTGGCCAGAGTTACGCGGAGCAACCCACCACTCCGGTTCGTCACAATAACCGGGATGCGATGATTATTCCTTCCGAACATAATGATTCGCCGTTTGATTTCAATCACATGGCTTCGGGCAGTGATAAATCAGATGAACTCGGTGTGCCGTATTACAACCAGCAAGACCTGTAATATTCCCTTTAGCCCCGTCACCGGGGCTTTTTTTATTCCCGCGCCATGCCGGGACGTACGAGCTTCAGGCCAAATACGTTGATATACAGCCCGGCCATAATCAGTACCGCCCCCAGCAGCTGCAGGCTATTTAGCGTTTCACCCAGCAATAGAGCGGCGCTGGCCATTCCGACGACCGGAACCAGCAGCGATAGCGGCGCCACGCGCCATGTCTCATAGCGTCCCAGCAGCGTCCCCCAAATCCCATAGCCAACAATGGTGGCAACAAATGCCAGATACAGTAGCGACAGGATCGTCAGCAAATCGATATCCCGTAAACTGGCCGCCATAGCCTGCGGACCGTCGAGGATCCACGACGCCAGCATAAACGGCAGCACCGGGATCAGCGCGCTCCACACGACCAGCGACATAATCGGCGGCCGGCTCGCATGCGACATGATTTTCTTGTTAAAGATATTTCCGCAGGCCCAGCTAAGCGCCGCCGCCAGCGTCAGCATAAAGCCCACCAGCGGCACATGCTGACCGCCGAGGCTGGCTTCCACCAGCACCACTACGCCAAAGATAGCCAGGGCGATCCCGGCCAGCTGTTTACCCTGTAAACGCTCGCCGAAGATAAACGCGCCGAGGATAATAGTGAAAAAGGCCTGGGCCTGGAGAACCAGCGAGGCCAGTCCGGCGGGCATCCCCAGACTTATGGCGCAAAACAGAAACGCAAATTGCCCGAAGCTAATCGTCAGGCCGTACCCCAGCAGCAGGCTTAGCGGAATTTTTGGCCGCGCCACGAAGAGCAGCGCCGGAAAAGCCACCAGTAAAAAACGCAGCCCGGCGAGCATCAACGGTGGCATATTATGTAATCCCACCTTGATGACGACAAAATTCAGCCCCCATACCACTACCACCAGCAATGCCAGCAGCCCATCTTTACGCGTCATACCCTGCCTCGGTTGTTATTAGTATTTTTGTGAACAAAATCAACATACCGAATAATTCGCCTGACGCCTATCCCCGCCTTAATTCAAGTTGCATCTGCGTTGGCGCTCATCCCAGAGACTCGCCTCCTGCGGGGGCAGCGCAAGCGCGGTTCAGGACACAGGTGCCTTGCCCTGAGACTCGAATTATTCAGGATAGAGATCACTATTTTCGGTAGGGCATGCAGCCCCATTTCATCACCGACGGGAGCTATACAAGGCCTGGATAGCGTGCTATTTGTGATCGGGACAACAAAAATAACATCACATCAGGCAAGGAAAAAATGATACCGACACTCAGGCGCTCAACCGCAGCGCTGCTGGCTTCGTCGTTGCTGTTAACTATTGGCCGTGGCGCAACATTGCCATTTATGACTATCTACCTCACCCGCCAGTACCAGCTGGAGGTGGATAAAATCGGCTACGCCCTGTCGGCGGCGCTGATCGTTGGCGTACTGTTCAGCATGGGTTTTGGCATTCTCGCCGATAAGTTCGACAAAAAGCGCTATATGACCCTCGCCGTGCTGGCGTTTATTGGCGGTTTTATCGCTATTCCGCTGGTTAATAGCGTCGCGCTGGTGGTGTTTTTCTTCGCCCTGATTAACTGCGCCTATTCGGTGTTCTCAACCGTACTGAAAGCGTGGTTCGCCGACGTGCTGACGCCTGAAAAGAAGGCGCAGATATTTTCCCTCAACTATACCTTTCTCAATATTGGCTGGACCGTCGGGCCGCCTCTCGGCACCCTGCTGGTGATGCACAGCATTAACCTGCCGTTCTGGCTGGCGGCCGGCTGCGCCGCGCTGCCGCTGGTATTTATTCAGCTGTTTGTGCAACGTACCAGCGCCGCGATTGCTCAGGATAACGCTGTTCAGTGGTCGCCTTCGGTGCTGCTTCGCGATCGCGCACTGCTGTGGTTTACCCTCTCCGGCCTGCTGGCCTCCTTTGTCGGCGGCTCTTTTGCATCCTGTATTTCCCAGTACGTGCTGGTAGTGGCCGATAGCGATTTTGCCGAGAAAGTGGTTGCCGTGGTGCTGCCGGTCAACGCCGCCGTGGTGGTGGCGCTGCAGTACGCCGTCGGTCGTCGTCTTACCGCGCGCAATATTCGACCACTGATGACCTTCGGAACAGTTTGCTTCGTGCTGGGGCTGGGCGGTTTCGTTATTTCCGATAATAGCCTGCTGCTGTGGGGCGTTTCCGCCGCAATCTTTACCCTCGGAGAGGTTATCTACGCACCGGGTGAATACATGCTGATCGATAACATAGCGCCGCCTGGCATGAAGGCCAGCTACTTTTCCGCCCAGTCGCTGGGCTGGCTGGGGGCGGCGTTTAACCCGATGCTGACCGGAACGATTTTGACCCATCTGCCGCACTGGTCGCTGTTTGTGATACTGATGCTGGCTATTATTGCCGCATGGCTGATGATTTTCCGTGGAATGAACGTTCGTCCGTGGAACGATGGGGCGGTCGTCCGTGCCTGAGCCCGGGCGCCGTATGGCTGTCAGGCTGCTGTCGTCTCCCTGTCGGGTTTCGATCGTGGTGCCTGACAGCCAGTGAAGTAATACTCGATCTCAGGTTTTACCCGGAGAGAGAAACAATGAAAAGTAGTAATCAGGTTAAACATTTACGTTTACAGCGCGCCTGGTCGCAGGAACAGCTGGCCGAACTGGCGGGCGTGAGCGTGCGGACCATTCAGCGCATTGAAAATGGCGACCGGCCTGCCCTGGAGACGCTTAGCGCGCTGGCGGCGGTGTTTGAAGTTAACGTCGCTGAGATTAGCGGCGATTCACCGGAGGGTCATGAAGAGTCGCTGGATTTACGCATTGAGCAGGCCAAAGCGCGCGTCCAACAAGAAAGCCGTTTTTTCCGTTCTTTGTCCGTGGCAGTAGTGGTTTGCGCCCTGCTGGCGGTGCTGAACTGGCTGACCGGTTCCGGGAGCTACTGGTCCGTCTGGGTGGCGATTATCTGGGGAGCGCTGCTGGCGGTTAAGGGATTGCGCCTGTTTGTGTTTAGCGAATGGATCAATAGCTGGCGTCAGGCGCGCCTGCAGCGGCTGCTGCGCAAGTAATCCGCTGAACTATGGTGCGCGCTTCTCCCGGGGGCGGCGCAAAGCGCCTTGCCCGGGCTACGGATCCATTGCCGTCTGCGAGCGGTAGCCCGGACAGATGCGCTGTATCGGCTCCGGGAAAACATATCCAATGCGGCCACTGATGAGCCCCGGGGCGATGCAAAACGCTTTGCCCGGGCTACGGATCCATCGCCGTCTGCGAGCGGTAGCCCGGACAGATGCGCAGCATCGCCTCCGGGAAACCATATCTAATGCGGCCAATGATGAGCTCCCGGGGACGGCGCAAAACGCCTTGCCCGACTACGGGCCAGCAGACGGCTGTATACCTGTAGCCCGGCTAAGCGCAGCGCGAGCCGGGGAGAGGCCGCCATCCGGGAAGGGCTTATATGGCAACCATCCCGCGGACCCCTTCGGCTTCCATATCGCCACCGCTGCCCTGCTGAATAATCGCGCCGCGCGACATCACCAGGTAGCGGTCCGCCAGTCCGGCGGCAAAATCATAGAACTGCTCGACCAGCAGGATCGCCATATCTCCGCGGTTCGCCAGCTGACGAATAACCTCGCCAATCTCTTTAATCACCGACGGCTGGATCCCCTCCGTCGGCTCATCAAGAATCAACAGCTGCGGACGGCTGGCCAGCGCGCGGCCGATCGCCAGCTGCTGCTGTTGCCCACCGGAAAGATCGCCCCCGCGCCGCTGCTTCATGCTTTTCAGCACCGGAAACAGCTGATAAATCTCCTCCGGCACCGTCCGCGCGTCGCGGGCGGGAAAGCGCGACAGCCCCATCAGCAGATTCTCCTCGACCGTCAGCCGGGGAAAAATTTCGCGCCCCTGCGGCACGTAGGCAATCCCCGACTGCACCCGCTGGTGCGGCTTACGATGCGTGATATTCTTCTCCTGCCACAGCACCTCGCCGCTGCGCGCCGGAATAAGCCCCATCAGACATTTCAGTAAGGTGGTTTTGCCCACCCCATTGCGCCCGAGCAGACAGGTGACCTCCCCCTGGCTGGCGGTAAAATCCACCCCGCGCAGAATGTGGCTGCCGCCATAGTATTGATGTAACTGATTAACCTGTAGCATCCGCGCTCCTTAGCGTCCGAGATAAACTTCAATCACCTGCTCATTGGCCTGCACCTCACGCAACGATCCTTCCGCCAGCACCTGCCCCTGATGCAGCACCGTTACCCGGTCGGCGATGGTCTCGACAAATCCCATATCATGCTCGACCACCATCAGCGAATGCCGCCCGGCCAGGGTGCGAAACAGCTCGGCGGTGTACTCCGTTTCAGCGTCGGTCATTCCGGCTGCGGGCTCGTCCAGCAGCAGCAGGTGCGGCTCCTGCACCAGCAGCATACCGATTTCCAGAAACTGCTTTTGCCCATGCGAGAGAAGCCCAGCCGGACGATAACGCTCAGCCTCCAGCCGCAGCAGGCGCAGGATTTCACTAATTCGGTCGGTTTGCTCGCCGTTGAGGCGCGCCCGCAGGCTGGACCACACCGACTTATCGCCTTTCATCGCCAGTTCGAGATTTTCCGTTACCGTCAGCGCCTCAAATACCGTTGGTTTTTGAAACTTGCGCCCGATACCCTGCCGGGCGATGGCGATGGGATCAAGGGTCATTAAGTCTACCGACTGATCGTAAAGCGCCCTTCCGCTCTGTGGCCGGGTTTTGCCGGTAATGACATCCATCAGGGTGGTTTTACCGGCGCCGTTGGGGCCAATCACGCAGCGCAGTTCGCCGACGCCAATCTGCAACGACAGATTGGTCAGCGCCTGAAAACCGTCAAAATTAACGTTAATTTCTTCCAGCTGCAGCACCGGGTCGGTCTGCTCGCGAAAACGGTCCGTGGGCAGCTGACGGGTAAAGAGTTCTTCATTCGGTTGCATCAGCGATCTCCCTTACGCAGCAGGCCGATAACCCCTCGCGGTAAAAACAGCGTCACGATGATAAAGATCAGCCCGAGAAACAGCTGCCAGTATTCCGGCATAGCCATGGTAAAGTAGCTTTTTGCGCCGTTGACCAGACCCGCGCCAAGCACCGGGCCGATTAGGGTTCCACGACCGCCCAGCGCCACCCAGATTGCCGCTTCGATAGAGTTGGTCGGCGACATTTCGCTCGGGTTGATAATCCCGACCTGCGGCACGTACAGCGCCCCCGCCAGGCCGCACAGCACGGCGGAAAGCGTCCAGACCAGCAGCTTAAATCCACGCGGATCGTAGCCGCAGAACATCAGGCGGTTTTCAGCATCACGCACCGCCGTCAGCACGCGGCCAAATTTACTTTGCGCCAGAAAATAGCCAATCCACAGAGTAAGCAACAGCAGTAGCACCGTTGCCATAAACAGCGCCGCACGCGTGCCAATAGCGGTAACGGGGAAACCGAGCAGCGTGGTAAAGCCGGTAAATCCGTTGTTACCGCCAAAGCCGGTTTCGTTGCGGAAAAACAGCAGCATGCCGGCATAGGTCAGCGCCTGGGTCATAATCGAAAAATAGACGCCTTTGATTTTCGAGCGGAAAGCGAACCAACCGAAAAACAGCGCCAGCAGGCCGGGCACCAGCACCACCAGCAGCATCGCCCAGGCGAAATGCTGGGTGCCCCACCAGAACCAGGGCAGCTCGCTCCACGACAGAAACGACATAAAGGCCGGCAGCCCATCTCCCGCCGCCTGACGCATCAGGTACATGCCCATGGCGTAGCCGCCGAGGGCAAAAAATATCCCGTGGCCGAGCGAAAGCATCCCGGCATACCCCCAGACCAGATCCAGCGCCACGGCAACAATGGCGTAGCAGAGGATCTTGCCGGTGAGCGTCAGCAGCCAGGCGGAGACCGCCAGCGGATGCGTGGCGGGCAGGAGCGCCAGAAACGGCATACTCAATAGAGCGAGCAGCAGCAGGACGCCGAGCCACTGCAGCGGACGCGGCGCTTTACGCGCCAGCGTTAAGGTAATGGGCTGGCTCATCAGTCAATAACCCTCCCTTTGAGAGCGAACAGTCCCTGGGGACGTTTCTGAATAAACAGGATAATCAGCACCAGGATAAGGATCTTGCCCAGCACGGCCCCCATTTGCGGTTCAAGAATTTTGTTAAAAATGCCGAGACCAAACGCCGCCGCCACGCTACCGGCCAGCTGACCGACGCCGCCCAGTACCACCACGAGGAAAGAGTCGATGATGTAGCCCTGGCCCAGTTCCGGACCGACGTTGCCGAGCTGCGACAGCGCAACGCCGCCGAGTCCGGCAATCCCGGAGCCAAGACCAAACGCCAGCATATCAACCCGCCCGGTAGGAACGCCGCAGCAAGCGGCCATCGCGCGGTTTTGCGTCACCGCCCGCACGTTCATCCCGAGGCGGGTTTTGTTCAGCGTCAGCCAGGTGAAAAGCAGCACCAGCAGCACAAAGGCCAGCACCGCCAGACGGTTCCACGGCAGAATAAGATTCGGCAGGACCTGCACGCCGCCGGAGAGCCATGTCGGATTGGCCACCTCAACGTTCTGCGCGCCAAACAGCATCCGCACCAGCTGGATCAGCATCAGGCTGATGCCCCAGGTCGCCAGCAGCGTCTCCAGCGGACGGCCATAGAGATGACGAATCACGGTGCGCTCCAGCGCCATACCGATACCGCCGGTTATCAGAAACGCCACCGGCAGCGCAATCAGCGGGTAGAAAGCCAGCCACTGCGGAGCCAGCTGCGCCAGCGCCTGCTGAACCATCCAGCAGCTGTAGGCGCCGATCATCAGCATCTCGCCGTGGGCCATATTGATAACGCCTAACAGACCGTAGGTAATTGCCAGACCAAGCGCGGCAAGCAGCAGGACGGAGCCGAGCGATAGCCCCGTAAACGCCTGGCCAAGAAGTTCACCCAGCCGGAGGCGGTGTTCAATTTTGTTCAGGCTCTCCCGGGCCGCGGCACGGATCGCCGGATCCGGCTCATGTTGCGCATCGGTATAGGGTGACAGCAGCGCCTGCGTTGCCGGCTCGGCGGAATGACCGAGCAGTTCTATGGCCGCCAGCCGCTGTGCGGGCCGGGGACTGGCGAGCTGCAGGCGAGCAAGCGCAATTTCCAGCTGTGATTTCACCGCGTCGTCGTTCTCCTCCGCCAGCCGCTGCTGTAGCAGGCCCGCCATCTCCGGCGTCGCTTCCCTCTGGAGCGTTTTCGCCGCCGCGGCCCTTTCCGTGACGTTGTCACTTAAAAGCAGATGACTTGCCAGCGCGCCTGCCGCCAGGTTGCGCAGGCGATTGGTCAGGCGCACCGGTTTTGTCCCCCCTTCAGGTGCCGAAACCGCCCCCAGCGCCAGCAAATTTTCACCCTGCTTGCTGAAGGCATGACCGCCGTTATCCAATTGTAATGTTTCATCTTTTAGCGCCCGCAGCAGCGGTAAACGCGACGCCTGGGGCGCGCTGGCCCACTGCTCAAGCAGCTGAGCCTGCTGGCTGCGGCTGGCGGCCACGAAATCGTCGGCGTCCGCTGCCTGCGCTCGCCACGGCATCAATACCATTAACAGCGCGAAATAACACATGAGGCGCAATGCGTTCATGGTCGTTCTCCTTTTCAGGGAAATTCGGGCCCTGGGCCCGCAAGACAGAATCAATAACCCCGGCGCTATGCCGGGGATAACGCTTAGTTACTGGCGGTTTTTACCGGGCTATCCGGTTTTTTGTCGTTACCGGCAATCCACGGGCTCCACGGCTGGGCGCGTACCGGTTCTTCGGTCTGCCAGACCACGTTGAACTGACCGTTATTTTCGATTTCGCCGATCATTACCGGCTTGTGCAGATGATGGTTAGTCGCATCCATCGTCAGGGTAAAGCCCGACGGCGCTTTAAAGGTCTGCCCGGCCATCGCTGCGCGCACCTTGTCAACGTCGGTAGTGCCCGCTTTAGTCACCGCCTGCGCCCACATATGCAGGCCAACCCAGGTGGCTTCCATCGGGTCATTGGTCACCACGGTATCGGCATTCGGTAGCTTGTGGGCTTTGGCGTACGCGCGATAATCGGCAACAAACTGTTGGTTGGTTGGGTTATCAACGGATTCAAAGTAGTTCCACGCCGCCAGATTGCCGACCAGCGGTTTCGTATCAATACCGCGCAGCTCTTCCTCACCGACGGAGAATGCCACCACCGGTACATCGGTTGCCTTCAGGCCCTGGTTGGCCAGCTCCTTATAGAAGGGGACGTTGGAGTCGCCGTTAATGGTGGAAACCACCGCCGTTTTGCCACCTGCGGAGAATTTCTTGATGTTAGCGACGATAGTCTGGTAGTCGCTATAGCCGAATGGGGTGTAAACCTCTTCGATGTCTTTGTCCTGAATGCCTTTGCCGTGCAGGAAAGCGCGGAGAATTTTGTTGGTAGTGCGCGGGTAGACATAATCGGTGCCCAGCAGGAAGAAGCGTTTCGCCCCGCCGCCGTCTTCGCTCAGCAGATATTCCACCGCCGGGATCGCCTGCTGGTTTGGCGCCGCGCCGGTGTAGAAAACGTTGGGCGACATCTCTTCGCCTTCATACTGCACCGGATAGAACAGCAGACCGTTTAACTCTTCGAATACCGGGAGAACCGATTTTCGCGACACCGAAGTCCAGCAGCCGAACACCGCCGCGACTTTATCCTGCGTCAGCAGTTGACGCGCTTTTTCGGCAAACAGCGGCCAGTTTGAGGCCGGGTCCACCACCACCGGCTCGAGTTTTTTACCCAGCACACCGCCTTTGGCGTTGATATCGTCGATAGCCATCAGGGCGACATCTTTGAGCGGGGTTTCGGAAATCGCCATCGTTCCGGAAAGTGAATGCATAATCCCGACTTTAATAGTGTCGGCGGCATAAACCGGCAAGGAGAAGCCCATGCTGATGACAGAGGCGGAGAGAGCAAAAGCTTTTAATAGTGTTCGACGCTGCATGTGTGTCACTCCTGAATAGCGCAAAAACAAAAATGAATTAACGACTAACCGGAAGTGATAAGGCAAAAACGGTGCCAGGTTGCAAAGTAGCCTGAAAGCGCGGTGGGATACGAGAGAACGAAAGGGTCGCGCGCAGCGTTGCCTTAAAATAGTGCAACGCTGCGCTATAAAGAATTACCAGACCTGGGCGGCGATGCCGGTGACCAGACGGACTTTATCCCACTGCTGGGCTTCCGTCAGCGAGTTCCCCTCTTCGGTGGAGGCAAAACCGCACTGCGGGCTGAGGCAAATTTGCGCCAGCGGAACGTACTGCGCCGCCTCCAGCAGACGCGCCTTCACGCCTTCCGGGTTTTCCAGCTCGCCATTTTTGGTGGTGATCAGACCCAGTACTACCTGCTGCTGACCGGGGCGAATAAAGCGCAGCGGCGCGAAGTCGCCGGAGCGGTCGTTATCATATTCGAGGAAGAACGCATCGACATTAACGCCGCCGAACAGGACTTCAGCGACCGGCTCATAGCCGCCTTCGGAGATCCAGGTTGAGCGGAAGTTGCCGCGGCAAACGTGCAGGCCGACGGTCAGATCGTTCGGTTTCCCTTCAAGGGCTTTATTCAGCACGCTGGCATAAATGCGCGCCAGCTCATCCGGATCTTCGCCGCGATCGCGCACCTGCTGGCGCTGTTCATCGGAACACAGATAGGCCCAGACGGTATCATCCAGCTGTAAATAGCGGCAGCCCGCATCGTAGAAAGCACGGATGGCATCGCGCCATGTGGTCGCGAGATCATCGAAATAGTCGGCAAGGTCTGGATAAACGGTCGCATCGATATCTTTCCGCCCGCCGCGGAAGTGCAGCACGCTCGGGCTGGGAATGGTCATTTTCGGCTGCGCATTACCGCTGATGCTCTTCAGATAGCGGAAATCTTCCAGCATCGGATGATCGCCAAAGGCCAGTTTGCCGGTGACGCGAACTCCGTGCGCTTTAGTCTGTACTCCATTGAATTGAATACCCTTTTCAGAGTCGTAGCGTTCTACGCCCTGCAAACCATCAAAGAAATCAAAGTGCCACCAGGCGCGGCGAAATTCCCCGTCGGTCACCACGTGTAGTCCGCATTCGCACTGCTGCTGGACCAGATGACGTATCGCCTCATTTTCTATCTGCCGCAGCTGCTGCGCGTCAATAGCGCCTGCGGCCAGCTGCTGACGGGCCTGTTTTATGGCGTCCGGACGTAAAAAACTGCCGACGATATCTGCGCGGAACGGGGCCTGATGACGTTGCATGGTGTCTCCTTAGCGGCGGGCAAGGTTAATTGCCCACCGTGATAGTTTATAATTTGAATTTTTAGACTTCTAGATGGCTATATGTCCAGATACTGTCATGCAGACGATGCATCGGCAAACGAGAATATTTCATGGCATATGAAATAAATTCATTTTGCGAAAGGCAATCCTTCATCTTCCCAGCCGGTCAGACCACCGAGCATCATTTTTACCGGCCGTCCAAGCAGGGCCAGCTTCATGGCGGCAACGTCCGCTCCATTGCAGTGCGGCCCGGCGCAGTAAACAACAAACAGCGTATCCAGAGGCCACTGCGCCATTCTGGCTTCATCTATTTGCCGATGCGGTAAATGCAGGGCTCCCGGAATATGACGACGGGCAAAAGTTTCCTCACTACCGACGACGTGCAGCAGAACGAAATCTGTGTCCCCTTCACGCATTGCGCTGTACACATCGGCGCAGTCGGTCTCGAGGCTGAGCTTATGACGAAACCAGGCGGCAGCGTCGGATGAACTGGCGGGGGCAATTGTGGTTACAACACTCATGGCATCTTCTCCTTGTCTGTGATACCACTACTTTAATTAACCGCCTGCACAACATCTGCCGATAACCATGACTGAAAACGCTGAAATGATGACAATTTCATCCGTGACGCTGCCGCGACACCGGGTCATCGCCCTCGCCTATGATGGCCTCTGTACTTTTGAATTTGGCGTCGCCGTGGAGATTTTCGGCCTGCCGCGTCCGGAAATGGGCGACCGCTGGTATCGCTTTGCGGTGGCCGCCGTCGATGAAGGCGAACTGCGGGCAACCGGCGGGATCCGTTTGATGACCGACGGCGGTATGGTGTTGTTACAAGAGGCGGATACCATCGTGGTGCCCGGCTGGCGCGGTATTGACTCTCCTGTACCGCCTGCGCTTTGCGAAGCGCTCGTTACCGCACATGCGCGAGGCTGCCGGATAATATCTATCTGCTCCGGAGTGTTCGTACTTGCCGCCGCCGGGCTGCTGAACGGTCGGCAGGCAACAACTCACTGGCGCTATACCGACCAGCTCCGGGCGCGGTTTCCGCTGATAGAAGTGATCGATGATGTGCTGTACGTCGGTGCCGGAGGCGTGATGACCTCCGCGGGCAGCGCGGCAGGCATCGATTTATGCCTGCATCTGGTGCGTGAGGACTTCGGTATCAACGCGGCGAATCTCGTCGCCAGGCGTTTAGTGGTTTCCCCCCATCGCGACGGCGCTCAGGCGCAGCAGATTGTTCGCCCGGTGGCTAAAGCGCGGGAGAGCCAGCGGCTGGGGCAATTATTTGATTTTCTGCACCAGAACCTCGCCGCCAGCCACACCGTCGCATCGCTGGCGGCAAGAGCCGGCATGGGGCCACGGACGTTTTTGCGCCGTTTTGAAGACGCCACCGGTAAAACTCCCGCCCGCTGGCTGCTTGATGAGCGCCTGCTGCGCGCTACTCAGCATTTAACCCACAGCCGTTTAAGCATTGAGCAGATTGCTGAGCTTTGCGGTTTCTCAAACGCCAGCACCCTGCGCCACCACTTTCGCCAGCAGTTTGCCCTTAGCCCATTGCAGTACAGAAAGAAGATAATGGTGGACAAAAACGTAATGTGATTTATCGCCAGAATAGTCACGCCGGGCAATTTGTTAAGCATTTGTTTAGACTAGTCGGGCTAAGATGTATCCAACAACCGTAAACCCGCTCAATGAGGACAACATAGCGCATAGCAAAACTAATGGAGGTTAATCATGCTGGGAAATATGCATGTATTTATGGCGGTTCTGGGAACCATCGTGTTCTTTGGATTTCTTGCCGCGTATTTAAGCCACAAATGGGATGACTGATGAACGACGATAATCCTCACCCGTAAACGCCCCCTGCTGCCGATGCTCCAGGGGGCGTTCCTTTTTTGGCTAGTTCTCTACGAAACTCATATCCGTCGTTTTCCTGTAGACCCTGACTCAAGACGATCTTTCCATCAGCGTTGGGTACTAACTTAATTGTTATCATTACGGTATATATCAATCCTATTTTATTTCTGGCCCATCCCACTCAAGTTTATGCCGCATTTCTTCCGGAACAAGAGAGAAGAGCATTGAAAGTCGTTTCAACTGCTCGTTATAAAGTACGCTCTTTTTTACATCACACATTTCATAGTAGTTCTTCGCTCCCCAATTTAAAAAATCAATGTCCATATCATTAAAATACTCATTCTTAAGTAAAAAAGAAAACTTATGAATAAGCTGAGCCTCATAATACATTGAGTGATCTAAACATTTCAATAACCCACCCTTGGTTGCAACACGATTTATTTGTTGTATAGAACTCTGGTAAATCTCAAGGTATACGTCTTTTTTTTCCATACTTCCTATGCCTTCATACTTGAGTTACACGCTAATTGCTTCACCCCTGAGAGCCTTAACAATCTTTAGCATTAAACACTTAAAACGACTAACAGCAAGGGCCATTCCATTCAAGCAACCCTTTCATTTCTTCGGGAACCATAGCAAATAACAAAGAAATCCTTTTCACCTGAGAAGGATAAAGAATACTCTTATTTTTGTCACAGTTTTCATAATACCATCTAGCCCGGGAATTTAAAAAACTTATATCATTTTTAGTAAAACGTTTATACTTGAGCAATAAGTGAAATTGGCAAACAAGTTCTGACTCATAATAGGTAGACCTGTCTTTAAGCCTGGCTAGAGGGTTATGCGTTGCTATATTCCTTATATGAGGCAACGACCAAAAAAGCATATCTAAATAGACTTCACTTTTATCCATTTTGCTCTCCACCTCTCCATGGCCTCCTCGGAGGCCATGGAGAAAAAATTATTTTCTCATCGGAATCCGGAACTTACTACCTGAATAATTAGCATCATAATTCCAGCGACCATTTTTTATCAGACCTTCTATATATTTTGCACTCCCTGTCTCATTATATAGCTCAATTGCCGCTACCATGCGATGGTTTCCCTCTGACACATAATATATCCCTTTTGAATCTCTAAACCCAGCAACGATAAATTCGTCTTTATCAAATTTGAATGACCCATCTTTCATCAATTTTTTGTAATAATCAACCTTTGCTGGTTGCCCTAAACCAACTTGTGTACTTTTTATGTACGCGGGAACACCTTTTTGTGACAGAATGCCGACTTCAGTAAGATATTTCCCGATAGCGGGGGCTACAACCTTGCCAACGCCCCAACCTGCGGCCCACATCGCAGCATCAGCCAGAGCATCCTTACCCCATAACTTTAATCCGCAACCCGTGCCAACAGTCCATCCGCAGGTATCGAATCGGTCATATGCATTTTCCCCCATCTGCTGATACTGTCCGGCGATGTCAAATCCAATCTGGATCCCCAGATCTCTGTAACCAATTGCGCCAGCTATTCCGGCCAGCATTTCATTAATACAGTCACCATTACCAGTAGCCCTGCAGCTTTCAAACTGTTTCTCATTTTTGGCTGACAATTGTGCCATTTCCTTGCGCACGCCAGCTTCACAACCGCCGCTCCCTTTACAGTCAGCCAGCTTTTTCGCCATCCTTGCAGGCTCATCGTGCATCAAAAAATTATATCGCAGGACGCTTTCTGCGGCATTAGCCCCACTATTGGCGCCGCCGGATGAGTTTGTTACAGCAGCCCCTGTGATTGCTCCAATAATCCTACCGGCAGACTGAATCTGATTATTCCGCGTAGCGGGTTCAACGAATATTTCACCGAGGGTAATTGCTGCCAGCTCCGCAGCCAGCGCTCCGGCAGCGGCCCCTTTCCCGTCACCACGACCAATTTCAGCGCTGATACCGGCAACCACCGCATGACTCAGCGACTTGCCCGGTATACCCAGAACCTCGCCGTTATCGCCAATCAGCCCGGCTCCTTCGGCATTAATCTGGTTGCCAATATTCGCCAACAAAGCGTTAGTCAGGTTGTTCTTAAAACTGCCGCCATTGATGGTGGTATTCAGACTGGAGCTGATAAACGACTGACCGGCCACGCGCTGGACAATTTTTCCCCATCCTTCGTTTCTGACCAGAGCCGGCAATCTTGCTTTATCGGGCGGAACATCAATATTCATGACTTTATCAAAGCCCGCCAGAGCACCGCCGATGACCATAGAGGTTGCCAGCGATTTAACCGAGCTACTGCTTCCCAGTGCCGACAACGTTTTTGACAGATTTCCCTGATTTTCAACCAAAGCCACGGCGGCCTGTGCCGCCAGCGAAGACATCCCGGCAGTGACTGCACCGGTCGTTACTGCGCCACCACCAACGGAAGAAGTTACTGAAGATGCAACTGTCGCCGACAGTGAGCTACCTGCCGTGGCCGCAGCAGCAGCTATAGCGATTACCGCCGCCACTGCCGGATTCAGGCTCTGACTTTTATAATTCCAGCTGTCGTAAGCATCCTTAACCGTATTCCACTGAACATCGCTGCGTGTGTTCAGCCCCTTTAGCCACTCCGTACCGGGTAGCGCACCCAGAGCAGTGACCGCCCCCTTCAAAGCCTGACCATTTTTCGTTTTAACATCGGCGCTGATGCCACTCGCGGCATTAACTGTCAATTTTCCACCGGCATAAACAGATGGAAGCACCCATTTCCCTTCGCTGTAGCCCTTATTTGCCTGTTTGATATAGAAACCTTTCGAGGTGCTGACAGTCTGCTCGAAGGTGGTATTTTTTACAGCACGGAAATTCACTTTTCCGTTTGTACTGGTCAGCTTGGCGTTCTTTTTCGCCTCGATTTTACTGGCTTCATAGGTACTATCATCGCGGCTCAGCAGGCTGAGGTTCCCTCCCGCGATAAACTCGGTTACCCGATTGGTAGTGCTGTGTTTTGTTTGTTTGATAGTGGTTTTTTTACCCCACCATTTCCTCTTCGTGGTTTTTTTCTCGTAATGGCTTGTTTCCTCCATTGCCTGGGCATAGAGCCAACCGCCCCTTGCTGCGACATCCATAGTTCCCTTTGCCAGTAAACGAGATGCCTGGAAAAGAATGCTGCCGCCGGAAATCATTGTCAGCGCCGCACCTGAGTTCAGAGTGACGCCGGTCTGATTGACGGTTTCCGTCCAGGAATTTCCGGACTCGCGGTATACCGTCCCCCGAGCTGACTGAAACTGCATATTACCGCCGGAAGTCAGCGTAATATTACCGTCTGAGGTCAGCGTACTTCCGTTAGCCTGGATACTGCCGTTTGCCGCCAGAGTGAGTCCTTTAGCACCGTGCAAACGAGTCAGTACATTGCGCTCATCCCTGTTATTGTCATTACTGCTGTCCGTTACGCCATACCCGTATGCTCCCAGCCAGATAAGCTTCCCTGCCTGCAGCGTCGCGGTTTTCCCGGCGACAATATGAGCGCCCTGTACACCGATATCTGCCGCTGAGCTGATAAGCAGGTTTCCTCCTGCTTTCAGGTTGCTGCGTAATTCGGGTATCCGGCTGTCCGGGAAAAAATCACTGTAGCGGCCACTCAGGCTTCGCATGTTCAGATCAGTATTGGCAGCCGATGAGAGACTGATATTCCCGCCGGCTTCGAGCCCTGCGCCATACAAAGACAGACGACGGCCGCTCAGGGTGATGTCACCTGAAGCACGAAGCGGCTCTCCGGGCAGCATCCGGTTAAACAGTTCCTGTTTACGGGCCTGGGTCAGGACAACGCCTGGCCGTTCATGCCCCAGCATGGCTTCATTTTTATCAAACGTGATATCCCCATTCGCAACCAGAGAAATATTCTGGCTCAGAACAGGAAAGCGGGTGTTCTTAAGCAAAATATTTTTGGCTGCAGTTACAGATAAATCACGTGAAGCTTCCAGACTCCCCAGCCAACGCAGGCCATTAGAATGAAAATAGTTTGGCCACTCGCTGGTATGCGATGTGACATCACCGCCGCGACTGACTAGCGTGATGTTTTGCCCCTTTAATTCGCTCTGCCAAATTTCTGCATATCCTCCAGCCAGTACTGAAATATCTTTTCCAGCACTCATCAGAGCAATCGCCACTTTTGTAAATGAATCTGACTGAAGCGTAATATCTCCAGCAGCTTTCATCACATCGGTGCTAATAATACTTCCTGCTCTCAGCAGAATATTTTTGGCTGTAATTGTATCCGGTCGAGCCATGACCTCTGAGTATTGAACATTGGTCGCATAGGGCTCTTTACTCTCAATACGTTCAGAAAAATCCGCGACCAGGTTACCACCAGCAGACAGGATCGCCGGGGACAAGGTTGGGTTTCTCCAGGTTTTGGTCTCACCGGTTTTCTGGAAGGTATAGGTTTTATATTGTTTCCCGGCAATTGTTAGCTGACTATCCGGAACAGCAGGAGATACATCACTGGAAGGACGATATGCCGTATTATAGGAAGACCAGGTATCCATGGTGCCAGTGATACCACTGGTGTGATTCAGTCTTTTCCCGGTCAGAATCAGATTCTGACTTGCTTTTATAATACTTTCGTTATTATTCAGCAGAGTGGCATTGATATAACCATTCCTGCCAGCCTGAATAGAGGCTGCTGGCGAAGTTGCAGTGCGCCGATATTCTTTTCTGGCGGTATTCACCAGGTTTGACAGGTTAAAATTAGCAGTACCAAACCACCTGCCACCTAATGTTGCATCCCAGTAAACCACATCAGCTAATGTAATATTTCCTGAAGCATGCCTGATAGCACTGATTGTTCGTTGTTGAGGGAGACTAACGAATGCTGTTGAATTGGGACTGATATCTTTCCATCCGTAAGTCAGAACATCTCGAGTGTTGTTAACCGTGTCTGCACGTATTACCAGATCACCGGTATTGGTCTGAATACGCGCAGAACGATTCTCCACCAGGGTGGCTTTATTACCCTGAGCATCTTTCTGAATCCAAAGATTATTATTACTATGCAGCGCCGCACCATTACCAGTATTGCGCACCGTGGAAGCGAAAACTCGCATATCCCCGCGGGAAGTGGTACTACTTCTGTTGTCCACGGTTGTGGCTGCCAGCGTCATATCACGTTCTGCACGCACGCTGCTTCCGGCGGGCGTGACAATTTCCTTCCCACTGACATTAAGATCGGTTTGCGCTTTGACGTTACTGAGGGTGATTTTTCCGGCAGTCGTCAGGGAAATATCACGCTGGGTAGAGGTAACGTTTTTCAGGTTAACTCCTACTCCAGCCTCGGTGGCAACAAGGCGGATTTTACCGGCATACATGCCGCCCAGAGCCTTAGTGTCAACGGCAAGCTGAGGTTTTGCTCCATCGCCGGTAATGGTTTTTATCGTGCCATCTTTAAAGCTTACCCGGTTCGCTCCCTGGGTCAGGGTAAGCGTTTTAGCGTTAATTTTGCCATTCAGTTCGGTTGCCCGACTGATAACATCAACATATTCCGCTCGGGTTCCGTCGAGACCGTTGCCGCCGATAATCACCGCGCCTTTTTTAACATCGAGCGCCTCAAGCGCTCCTTTTTTGTCAAACTGCGGCTTGCCGGTTGTCAGAGTCACTGAAGGAGTATTGATGAAACCACAACCGTCGCAGGTAATACCGTTTGGATTGGCGATCATCACGCCGGCTTTGTTGCCAAAAACTTCCAGCTTTCCTTTCAGTTCAGAACGGTTACCGCTGGTCACCTCGTTAATAATGAGTTCGGCCGGTTTACCCTTGAGTCTGGAATTACCGTTATCAAGGGTCACCCCTGACTGGGTCTTCCCACCTTGCGTTGCGTTATTTAATATCGCACCAGGGGCGCCAATATTAAAATCCTTATAGGTGTTGTGCGATATTCCAGCTGCGTTGGGCGTGGCGATATTCACCACCGGAATATTTCCCGGTTTAATCACCACTTGAGTATTTCCATTAGCAGCGGTAATACCCGCCGCAATAGCGGGATGCAAAGGCTGAACGGCTGTGAGGTATATCAATAGCCAGCTGGCCCCTCGGGCCAGCGGATGAGCAAGTTTATCCATATCTGAACATCCTGTATGACGGGGCCGTCATGGCCCCTGCTGTGTGCTGGCAGTTAAAGTGAAACCGTGGCCTGCCAGTAAACCACGTGTTTATCCGGAGTAATGGAGTCCGGCCAGGACAACGGGACACCTACAGTCAATGACTGAGAGAACCATTTGTCCGTGAGCTCCAGCCCAATCGATGTCCCAGTCAGCGTGCCACCTTCGGTTATTCCTCTCTGACGCACTACATGACCGATATCCAGGGCCCCCGTCGCTGACAGCCTTCCACCTGTAAACGGCAGCGTAAGCAACTGGCTAGTAAGTTCATTCCGCCAGTAACCTCCCCGATTACCTGACAGATACTGCTCTTTAAAACCCCTGACCGAATACTGTCCACCGACTGACAATCGTTCACTGGCATAAAGGTTGTCTGAAGTGGTCTGCCCATAGGCGGATGTGAGCCAGTACAGTGAGGGATTCAGTGGGTAAAACCAGCTTGTACTGGCGCTGAAGCGGCGAAATTCGCTGCGGGGCAGATCGGGGTGAGCAGGGTCATCTCGTGTTGCACCGGCTAAAGAGAGTCCATGTGTTAAAGACGGACCGACTGTAAGATAGCCGCCGCCAATATTCCGGCTATAGCTTAAACCGACAGCCACGCTGCTGAGGGTCGGACTACTAACGTCAAGGAGCACGCCCCCAAGCCGATTTTCTGTCTCCCTGCGGGAAAGAGCCATATCCAGCGCCAGGCGTTGTTTACCATCTCGCAGCAATGTCCGGCTGGCGGCCAGTTGGTGTGACTGCACATGACCTTCATATCGCCAGCGGAGGGCGGTATCTCCGACAGACAGGGTCTGATAAAAATCAGACCACGCATACTGTGCGCTGAACAACCAATATCCGTAAGGAACCGATACGCCCCCCTGAATGCTGCGGCTGCGCCTGTCGTGATGAAACTCGCTATCCCTTCCTGCTGACAGCGTCCATTGTTCTGCCAGCCTGAGCGGATTATCCACAATCAGGCGTGTATTCATCTGTCCGCTGCCGGTACTTTTCTGCCCGCTGTTATCGGCGCTAACATCCAGCCTCGCGGGAAAACGCCGGCTGAGCGATACCAGTTCTAAACGGGAATATCCCTCCCTTTGTCCCGGCACAATATCAACTGTCAGCGAACGAGAATTCAGGCGATTCAGCTGCTCCAGCCCCTGTTCAATGTCGCGGAGATTCAGTATCTGCCCTTCAACCTGCGGAAAAGCCATTTTCAGAGCATTTTCCTGAGAACCATCCAGAGTGATGGTCTCCACCTTCCCTTCAGTCACGGCGATGATCAGGTTCCCTGCTGAAATATCCTGTTCCGGCAACCAGGCGCGTGAGGTTATAAATCCTCGGGAAAGGTAATCCTGAGTAATATCCCGTACCCGCAGCTCTATTTGCTGGAGAGTCATGCACCCTTCCATTGGGATTGTCGTTAATTTTCGCTGCGCGGATAGCGGGAGAACCGTGACGTTTTCTAGCTGGATGTGTTGGACTTTAAAGCATTGCCCTGTCGATTCAGGAAGGAGGGTTTCGGGAAGTAATGGTGCTGGCGTGGAATTACGGAGTATATCGCGCTGCTGCTGCGAATTTTCCAGTAACGCCTTTTGCTGTTGCTCAATGACATTCTGATCGACAGGGCTAAGTGGCGCTCCCGACACAGCGGTTGATAAAAAGCCAGTCAGCAGAAATCCATGCCTGAGACAAGACAAACACGACATCAAAAACTCCGTTTTCTGAAATGTTGTGAAATTTAATGTAATGATATGTAATTAAATGTCCATTTATTTTTCAAGGTTGTTTGACAGTTGTACCAGGAATTAACAGCCGTAATTTGAAGAAACCTCTCCGCTTGCGGTTTGGTTGCTTTACTCAACAACGGCCGCCAGCCGGAGGTTTGCTAATATTCTGAAAGGGTTTTAGAGGGGGGAATTTGACATTGTTCGGGAATTGAAATGTAGCCCAGGGAAGATTCTGAAAAAACGTCGCCCCTGGAGTTTATTGCCCCCAGGAGCCATAGTGAATAACTCGCTTTACTTAGCCTGCAGCTCCTGGCGGATAAGCTCTGCCCCGGCGCTTAACGCGTTAAGCTTACCCGTTGCCACCCGGCGAGATAATGGAGCCATGCCGCAGTTGGTTGAAGGATAAAGCTTATCGGCATCAACAAACTGCAGCGCTTTACGTAAGGTCGCGGCGACTTCCTCCGGCGTTTCGATCGTATTGGTCGCTACATCGATAGCTCCGACCATTACTTTTTTACCGCGAATCAGTTCCAGCAAATCCATCGGCACGCGCGAGTTATGGCATTCCAGCGAGATGATATCGATATTCGAGGTTTGCAGTTTGGGAAACGCTTCCTCATATTGGCGCCACTCTGTGCCCAACGTTTTTTTCCAGTCGGTATTGGCTTTAATGCCATATCCATAACAGATATGAACCGCAGTTTCGCATTTGAGTCCTTCAATGGCTCTCTCTAGCGCCGCGATACCCCAATCATTGACCTCATCGAAAAATACGTTAAAAGCCGGTTCATCAAACTGAATAATATCGACGCCGGCCGCCTCTAACTCTCTGGCTTCCTGATTAAGTATTTTCGCAAATTCCCACGCCAGTTTTTCGCGACTTTTGTAGTGAGCGTCATAAAGCGTATCAATCATGGTCATCGGACCCGGCAGCGCCCACTTAATAGGCTGTCTGGTGAGCTGGCGTAAAAAACGGGCATCTTCAACGAACACTGGTTTTTGACGCTCAACGGCACCGACGACGGTAGGGACGCTCGCTTCATAACGATTGCGTATTTTCACCACCTCACGCTTTGCAAAATCAACGCCGCTAAGGTGCTCAATAAAAGTCGTAACAAAGTGCTGACGGGTTTGCTCACCATCGCTGACAATATCAATACCGGCGCGTAGCTGATCGAATAAGGATAAACTCAGCGCATCCCGTTTCCCCTCAATTAATTCGTCGTTCTCGAGTTTCCAGGGGGACCATAGTTTCTCTGGTTCGGCAAGCCAGGATGGTTTAGGTAAACTGCCAGCCGTTGATGTCGGTAATAATTTTTTCATAATAGATAGCCTTGTATATGCGATGTCTTAAAGAGCGTTCTGAGCCGACCATTGCGCAAGAATATTTTTATACGGTTTAATAAAGTGCTCTTCAGTAAATTTACCCTGCTCAATAGCCAACTGGCTGCGCTCTTCCCGGTCATAAACGATTTTTGTCAACGAATGATCCTGATGATTAAGATCGGGCCGATAGCAGAGTCCGGCGGCAGAGTTCGCATTGTAGATCTCTGGGCGGTAGATCTTCTGGAACGTCTCCATCGTGCTGATGGTGCTTATCAGTTCAAGGCTGGTGTAGTCGCTGAGTAAATCACCGGTAAAATAAAATGCCAAAGGCGCTACGCTGTTTTTCGGCATAAAATAGCGAACCTGCAGGCCCATTTTGGCAAAATATTGCTCAGTCAAAGATGAAGCATTTGGCCGGTATTCGATGCCCAATACCGGATGCTGATTCCCGGTCTGATGATAGGTGTCTTTGCTGGATACGCTAAGGCAGATTACCGGTGATTTTTTGAAATGGGCCTGGTATTCCGCAGAGTTCACAAAATGTTTGAATATATTGCCATGTAAATCGCCAAAATCGTCTGGAATGCTGAAGCCTGCACGTTGTTTATTGTGCTCTGGCAACAGCACGCTAAAATCATAGTCCCGAACATATGAGGAGAAATTATTGCCGACGATCCCTTCAATACGCTTATTGATTTTTTTGTCAATAATGCTGGTTTGCAATATCTCAATTACCGGGAAAGTATCGCCGGTAGCCTCAATTTTCATTTCCACGGTAATAATTTCCAGCGTAACGGAATAGCGCGCGCTGTTCGGGTTATCCCAATGCGCCAGATTATTGAAACGGTTATCAATCATGGCCAGGGTGTTACGCAAATTTTGCTGGCGATTTTTCCCGCGGGCGAGATTTGCAAAGTTCGTGGTAATACGCGTGCTTTTCGAAGGGTTATAGTTTTCATCAAAAAGAGTGCGTTTAATAGTAAATGTAAAATCTGTATTCATGGCGATCTTGCATCCTGATTTTGAAATGAAAACTGAGCGCGGTGCTGGCATACAGCATTAAACGGCTTGCTCTACAATCGTCTTCATGTTGCCAATAAGTTAATTTTGACTAATTTATGCCAGAGCCCGGGAATGAGTGAAAGCGACTTAATTTCATCGTGACATGAGTCATTTTCATGATCTTACGCAGAGCTGGATTTGCTGACGCAGTGGGAAGGCAATCAACCAGATTCGTAGCCTGTATCCGTGGAGGCGTCTTGTTGAAGAGAGGAAAGCGCTTATCGTCTGCGCAAGTGACCTGCCGCGAAAATTAACGGCAGGCAGGGAAACATCCGGTTATAGCAAAACTCTACGCCTGTAAGCGGTTATCAGGCACTGTCCTTCGGCCAGCGAATTTCACCTACACCATTTAGCTGAGGTAATGCAAACAAAAATCCCTGGAAACGCTTAATGCCTGCGGACTCCAGCCAACACCACTCTTCAAGACGTTCAATACCCTCGGCAACTACCGCAATCTCAAGCTCCTGGCAGCAGCCGATGATAGAACGTACCACAGCCTGTTTAGGGCCACTCAGGTGGATATTGGTAATAATCTCGCGATCGATTTTTACTTTATCGGGCTGAATTTTTGTTAACAATGAAAGTCCAGCATACCCGGCGCCAAAATCATCAATCGCCAGCCCCATACCTGAGACGCGCAGCTTTTTTATCGCGCTGCGGAACTGACTAAAACCGGAGATCATTTCATCTTCGGTCACCTCAACGATAATCTGTTCAGGCTCCAGCCCCTGTTTTTTTATCTCCTGCAGCAGAAATTCAACGGCCTCAGGGATAACAACCAGGGACATTGGAAGAATATTAATAGATATTTTATGGTCACCGATATTAATGTCTTTCGCCAGGGCAAAAGCAACGGACTTAGACTTTAGATCTATTTCATAACGTTTATCTGGCGGAATGGAAGCAAAAAAGCTCGCCGGGCTTCCGCCATCTTTATCGCGAATAAGCGCCTCCAGCGAAGTTATTTTACCGGCCAGCGGCTCGATTATTGGCTGGAAAGCAAACTGGCAGCATCGCCCCTCTGTGGCGGATATTTTTGGCTGATGAAATGGAGAATTTTGCGGGATAACAGACCATTTTTCAGGCTGAAAGCGGTGTGAAACCGGAATATGTCGCTTTTGCGTTATAAAAGTATGAATGAATTTATAGATGCGCTCTTCCGTAGAAAGATATCCTTTCAGCTGGCTAAGCTGGCGGACGGCTTTCAGAACAGTGTCACCCTCTAACTGATTAAGGTTAAAATACATCATACCAACGTTTTCGAAACGTCTGCGCGGGGCATAATCACGCATCAGTTCTACGACCCCAAAATGACGAGGGTCGAGTTTTATCTTACTGAAAAGCTGCTCAAGAACGCTTTCATCGCCTTCAAGTATCTGAAGAATAAAATTATCTTTTAAAAGCAGAATACCTGAAACTTCATGCACCATGTTATAGGCATTCGCTTTTTCAACCAGTAGCGGGAGATTAGCTTCATGAGTTAAATGTATCTGACTTCTGTAAATCAGGGTGGTCAGCATAATCCCGTCCAGATTGTTACCGGTAAAAAAGACACTATGTAACACATTTTCACGTTTAAACACAGCTTATTTATTATATTTATCTCCGCGCCTTATATTCCACAAACATATTCGTTAAATAAGCTAATCTGGCATAATGAATAAATCCCTTAATAAAAACCTGACAACGCATTTTTACTCATTGCGGTTCAGGCTTTCATTGCGAATATATCCCTGCTCACGCATACGTACCATCCCCTCCTGGCTGGTACACACCATCCCCGTTGCCAGCAGTTCAAAACCAAAGCGGCGATAGAAATCTATTTTATCTGCAACGGAATAGATAAAGGTTTTACCGAACGGCCGTAGCTGCTCGCTGACCGCCTGCATCAACTGCTGCCCGTAACCTTTGCCCTGACAATGCGGAGCCACCGCAACATCCGCCAGATAGCTGCACCAGGTCAGGTCGCTAATCGCGCGAGCAACGGCGACAAGCTGACCGTTTTCATAGCCAAACCAGCAAAAAGTACTATGACGAAATGCACGCTCAATCAGCACCACATCACGCTGATTGAGCCCTGCGTCAGCAACGATCTCCGCAACCCTCTGCCAGCCCACGGAATCTATATACTCTTTATCTTTTAATACCATCATGACATGGCCTCCGACTCATCAGCGTTAACTCAGAGCATAAGCGATGATGTAAAAAAGAGGTGTTATGATGTCGGCTGTCTCGCAGCATTTTATGCTGCTTCAAAAAGTATAACCTCGGGAAATTTTTTGACACGCAGCCATGAAAGCAGCGCATTCATGCTATAACCAGGCGATTAAACGCCCGGATAGCAGAATTAAATAAAATAGCACTATTCCCGTTTGGTAAAACTAAGAGCAAAAAAAACCGCCATATGACTGGCGGTGAATTAATGCTTGCATGGATAGATTGTATTTTGCATTTTTACGTCGAGGGTATAACAACCCTATCTACGTCTGTACATTACGCTAGCACACGAAACATAAATGAAAGCTAAACGACCGCGTTGCTCATAGTTTTTCCACCAGCGCTTTGAGCTGCGCAATTAATTCGCCGTTATCATTATCTCGGGCCCCCACACAGGGCCAGGTGGACTGGCGGATAATCAGGCGCGTGGGCAACAGCTCTCGAATTTTTATCTGTGGCGCCGCCATAAGCCGGATCAGCAGCTCAACCGCCCTTTTCCCCAACACATTAAAATCCTGGGCAACGGTGGTTAACGGCGGCTGGAAGTAGAGGCTGTCCGCCGTATCGTCATATCCGGTGACAGAGATAGCCTGGCTACCGCTGCGATTAAGCTGCGCCAGCGCGCTCAGCACGCCGAGCGCCATCTGGTCGTTTGCCACCACGATCGCGCTAATGCGCGGATGTTGATGCAAAAGTTCGAAAGTTTTGCTCCAGCCGCTGGCGGCGCTCCAGTCACCAAAGACCGTCACCGCATTACTCACCCCCAGCCGGTGCAGCGCCTCGCGCCAGCTGCTCAACCGCAGACGGGCAGAGACGGAGCTCTCCGGCCCGGCCAGTAATCCAAACTCGCGATGCCCTGCCTCCCAGAGGTGGCGTATACATGCCCCGCAGCCGTCGCGATGATCGAAACGCACGCAGCACACATCGGCCTCCGGAGAGACATCGAGAAACATACAGGCAATATCGGGGTTCTCCACCACCAGCCGCTCCGCGAGGCTGCTTTCCAGCGGCAAACTGATAATCGCCCCGCGAATATGCTGGGCGCGGAATTCATTTAACCTGGCCTGCAGCGATGAATAGTCGACCTGCGCCGGCATCGCAATCGACACCTCAAGCTGGTGCAAACCGGCGTAGCTTTTCACCGCCGCTGCGATTTGCGAAGGTGCGTGCAGAGTTAGCGAGGCGGTAATCAGCCCAATCGACGGCGCGGACTTACCCGCCAGCAGCTGAGCGGAGCGGTTTGGCACATAGCGCAGCGTTTGCATCGCACGGATGACTTTATCGCGGGTTCGTTCAGACACTACGTCCGGGTTATTCAGAACCCGGGAGACCGTTTGCTGAGACACTCCAGCTTCACGAGCCACATCTTCTAACGTTGCCAAACGGCGCGGCATAGCCCTCTCCTTCACTATCAATAACGTCAATGTCGTCCGCTAACATTTTATGTTTAAATCACGACAAAGATCAGCCGTTTTTACAGCTTTTCGTGATCGTAGATGGGTTTCATTTTCTTGAATATTGCGGCTTAAAAGAAAATACCTGATAACAAAATTATATTGTCTAGCGAATGACATTTTCCACTTATCCGTCAGGTATGCGTATGCAACAACACGACTCTCTCTCCGCCGCAGAAGCGAATTTTCTGCAAGTTCTCGCCCGCGAAGACTGGCAAAACCAGACTATTACCCATCTCAACCGTTTACCGGCTCATCCGACGTTTGCCAGCTGGCGCGATACCGCCGCGGCGCGGGAAAACCAGCCTTCACCCTATCGTCGTCTTCTTGACGGCCAGTGGCGGTTTTCATACGCCCGCAGTCCGTTTGACGTCGATGCCCGCTGGCTGGAGGACGATCTGCCGGACAGCCGCAGTACGCCGGTACCATCAAACTGGCAAATGGAGGGTTACGACGCCCCTGTCTATACCAACGTTCGCTACCCTATCGACACCACGCCGCCGCGCGTCCCTGAGGAGAACCCAACCGGCTGCTACTCGCTGACCTTTAGCGTCGATGAGGACTGGCAGGCCGACGGCCAGACGCAGATTATTTTTGATGGCGTTAACTCCGCGTTTCATCTGTGGTGCAACGGTAAATGGGTCGGCTACTCGCAGGACAGCCGTCTGCCTGCGGCCTTCGATCTCTCGCCATACCTTCAGCCGGGCGATAACCGAATTTGCGTGATGGTGATGCGCTGGAGCGCGGGAACCTGGCTTGAAGATCAGGATATGTGGCGAATGAGCGGGATCTTCCGCTCGGTCTGGCTGCTGAATAAACCGACGCTGCACCTCTGCGACGTCCAGCTGACGCCGCAGCTGGATGCGCTCTACCGCGATGGTGAACTGCTGGTGAATTTAAGCGTCGCCGCCCCGGCGGAGCTGCTGGAAGAGCTGGCGGTAAAAGTTGAGCTGTGGGATGGGGAGACCCTGGTGGCCAGTCACCAGCAGGCGCCAGGTTCGCCGATTATTGACGAGCGCGGAAACTATGCCGAGCGCGCGATGATTCGTCTGCCGGTAGAAAAACCGGCGCTGTGGAGCGCCGAAACGCCAAACTGCTACCGGGCAGTAGTCTCCTTGTGGCGCGGCGATGAAACGATCGAAGCTGAAGCCTGGGATATTGGCTTTCGCCGCGTTGAAATCAAAAACGGCCTGCTGCTGCTGAACGGTAAACCGCTGCTGATCCGCGGCGTCAATCGCCATGAGCATCATCACCTGCGCGGCCAGGTGGTCACCGAAGAGGATATGGTGCAGGACATTCTGCTGATGAAGCAGAACAACTTTAACGCCGCGCGCTGCTCCCACTACCCTAACGCCCCGCGCTGGTACGAGCTATGCAACCGCTATGGTCTGTACGTTGTCGACGAAGCCAATATTGAAACCCACGGTATGGTGCCCATGAATCGTATTTCCGACGATCCGGCCTGGCTACCGGCTTTCAGCGCCCGCGTCAGCCGAATGCTGCAAAGCAACCGCAACCATCCGTCGATTATTATCTGGTCGCTGGGGAATGAATCCGGCGGCGGCGGCAACCATGAAGCCATGTATCACTGGCTCAAGCGCAACGACCCTTCGCGCCCGGTGCAGTATGAGGGCGGCGGCGGCGACAGCACCACCACCGATATTATCTGCCCGATGTACGCCCGCGTAGAGCGCGACCAGCTCATTCCGGCGGTACCGAAATGGGGGATCAAAAAGTGGATCAGTATGCCGGGCGAACAACGACCGCTGATCCTTTGCGAGTACGCCCATGCGATGGGCAACAGCCTCGGTAATTTTGCTGATTACTGGCAGGCATTTCGCGACTATCCGCGCCTGCAGGGCGGGTTTATCTGGGACTGGGCGGATCAGGCTATTACAAAAACCTTCGACGACGGCAGCGTTGGCTGGGCCTACGGCGGTGATTTTGGCGATAAGCCTAACGATCGCCAGTTCTGTATGAACGGTCTGGTCTTCCCCGACCGTCGCGCTCACCCTTCATTGATCGAAGCTAAACACGCTCAGCAGTATTTCCAGTTTGCCCTGCTTGCGCAATCACCGTTACGTATCAGCATCACCAGCGAATATCTGTTCCGCGCTACCGATAACGAAGAGCTGCGCTGGCAGGTTCAGGCCGCCGGTGAAACCTTTGCCGAAGGAAGCCTGAAGCTTGCGCTTCGCCCTGAAGGTCGGTGCGAATTAACGCTATGTGAAGCGCTGGCGCTGCCCGCCGGTGCTGAGGAGGTGTGGCTAACGCTGGAGGTTATTCAGCCGCTGGCCACCGTCTGGTCTGAGGCCGGACACCGCGTTGCCTGGCAGCAATTTCCGCTCGCCGCCCCGCTGGCTCTGCGCGATCCTGCGCCCGCCGGCGCCGCGCCGGTGCTGGAAAGCAGCGACAGCGCCTGGACCGTCCGCAGCGGTTCACAGCAATGGATCATCGACCGTGAAAGCGGTCTTCTTACCCACTGGCAGGTGGACGGCGTGGAACAGCTGCTAACGCCGCTGCGCGATCAGTTTGTACGTGCGCCGCTGGATAACGATATTGGCGTCAGCGAAGTGGAGCGCATCGATCCTAACGCCTGGGTTGAACGCTGGAAAAGCGCCGGGCTCTACAACCTCGACGCTCGCTGCGTACAGTGCGACGCTCAGCGCCTCGCCCATGAGGTCGTTATCGATAGTCGCTGGCACTATCTGCGCGGCGACGAAGCGGTAATTGTCAGCCACTGGCGGATGACGTTTGATAGCGAAGGTAAGCTGAATCTGGCGATTAATGGCGAGCGCGCGGGTACCCTGCCGCCGCTGCCGCGCATCGGGCTGCATTTCCAGGTACCGGATCAGCATCAACCAATCTCATGGCTTGGTTTCGGCCCGCATGAAAACTATCCGGACCGCCGTACCAGCGCCTGTTTCTCCCGCTGGCAGCTGCCAATGGACGAGATGACCACCCCGTACATATTCCCGACGGAGAACGGCCTGCGCTGCGATAACAAAGCGCTGGACTGGGGGCGCTGGCACGTGGCGGGTGACTTCCACTTCTCAGTTCAACCCTATAGCACCACGCAGTTAACGGAGACCGACCACTGGCACTGGATGAAGCCGGAAAATGGCGTCTGGATCACCCTCGATGGCCGGCATATGGGCATCGGCGGCGATGACTCCTGGACACCCAGCGTCCTGCAGCAATGGCTGTTGCTTGAGACACAGTGGCAATATCGATTAACGATTTACTTCCAATAATAATTGGCGGCGTAAGCCCTTAAAAATAAACCAGTACACAATATCATTCAGGCCACCTGACGGCGGTAAGCGAATGACAAACTCATCGGCAACGAATTTGTCATTCGCAGGCTGGTCTCAGCCTGCACAGAGATGACCTGAATGGTGGCGTATATAATAGGGAATATTCACAATGAAACTCTCTGAACTCTCACCACGAGAACGGCATAATTTTATTTATTTCATGCTGTTCTTTTTCTTCTACTATTTCATTATGTCAGCCTACTTCCCCTTCTTCCCGGTATGGCTGGCGGAAGTTAATCATTTAACCAAAACCGAGACGGGGATCGTTTTCTCCTCGATTTCGCTATTCGCGATAATCTTCCAGCCCGTTTTTGGTCTGATTTCCGATAAGCTTGGGCTGCGCAAACACCTGCTGTGGACCATTACAATCCTGTTAATCCTGTTTGCCCCCTTCTTTATTTTCGTTTTTTCGCCGCTGCTACAGATGAATATCATCGCCGGCGCGCTGGTCGGCGGGATCTATCTGGGGATCGTTTTTTCCAGCGGCTCCGGGGCGGTGGAAGCCTATATTGAGCGCGTCAGTCGCGCCAACCGTTTTGAATACGGTAAAGTTCGCGTCTCCGGATGTATCGGCTGGGCGCTGTGCGCCTCCATTACCGGTATTTTATTTAGCATCAACCCTAATATCACCTTCTGGATCGCCTCCGGTTTTGCCCTGATCCTCGGAGTACTGCTGTGGGTATCAAAGCCGGAAAGCAGTAATAGCGCAGAAGTGATTGATGCCCTCGGCGCCAACCGTCAGGCTTTCTCGATGCGCACCGCTGCCGAGCTTTTGCGAATGCCGCGCTTCTGGGGCTTTATTATCTATGTCGTTGGCGTCGCCAGCGTCTATGATGTTTTTGACCAGCAGTTCGCCAACTTCTTTAAAGGCTTCTTTTCCAGCCCGCAGCGCGGAACCGAAGTCTTTGGCTTCGTCACTACCGGAGGGGAATTACTCAATGCGCTAATCATGTTCTGCGCGCCGGCAATAGTTAACCGAATTGGCGCTAAGAATGCCCTGTTAATCGCCGGGATGATTATGTCAGTGCGTATTTTAGGTTCATCTTTCGCTGGCTCGGCGCTGGAAGTCATCATATTAAAAATGCTGCATATGTTTGAGATCCCGTTCCTGCTGGTCGGCACCTTCAAATATATCTCCTCAGCGTTTAACCCGAAGCTTTCGGCTACTCTGTTCCTGATTGGTTTTAATTTATCAAAACAGCTATCGGGCGTTGTGCTCTCAGCGTGGGTTGGACGGATGTATGATACCGTCGGCTTTCATCAGGCCTATCTGATCCTGGGCAGTATTACCCTGAGCTTTACCCTGCTCTCGCTGTTCACTTTGAAAGGCAGCAAAACGCTGCTCCCGGCGGCGGCATAAAGCCATGCCGCCGGCAACAATCCGGCGGCTTAGCTCGGCTTCTCATCAGATTATTTTGACGATGAGAAATACTCCGGCCAGCGTAAGCGACGGCTTTTAGCTGATAATCCGCGTTTCCCCATCGCTATTTTCCAGCCCATAAATTCGTGCTTCTGCCATCGACGAAATAAGCTCAGCCAGCTCGGACGAATGACTGGTTAACCAGATTTGGCTATAGCGTGACGCTTCAACAATAAGCCGGGCAAGGGCGGGAAACATCTGGCGATGCAGGCTGTTTTCCGGCTCGTTAATAGCCAGAAAAGCCGGAGGGCGTGGGCTCAGCAACGCTACCGCCAGGCACAGGAAGCGTAGCGTACCGTCGGACATTTCCGCAGCCAGCAAAGGCCGCCAGACGCCGTTGCGGCGCATTTTCATCGAAAAGCGCGAGTTTTCGTTTTCACAGTAAAATGTACAGGCCGGAAACGCCTCCGCGAGGATTTCATGCAGCAGTTCTTCCGCACCAATCTCGACGATAGTCTGAAAAGCGGCGGCAAGGTTGTGCCCATCGCTGTCCAGCACCGGTGAACGGTAGCCTACCGTGGGATACCGCAGGGGCGAGTGCCTGCCAATATTAAATTCGTGATAAAAGCGCCAGTGCCGCATGGTTTCCCTGACCCTGGAGACTTCCGGAAAGCGATGCGGTTCGCCGAGTTGACCAAAAATCGATTCGTTCTCATAGATGGTATCGGTAAAGGTGCTTCTTTCGCCATTGACGTCAACCAGGAACGCTGCCTGATTTTTTCGCTCCAGCACTCTCGATGAAGGACGACGGGAAAATCCCGCCAGCCAGATAGACTCTTCTTTCACTAGCGGATCCAGCTGGAACTGGGTGGGATAAGGCAGTTTTTCCGGAAAGCCGACCTGCAGCTGGTAGTCAAACTCATCGGTCAGGCAGGCAATCTGCAGGCGACGCGGAAAGCGATCGGTCGGCGCGCTCGCTCCGGACCACATGATATTTTCCAGGCCGCCCTCATCGCTGATATAGCCCGAGAACTTGCCATCGGCGCAGGCGGTTAGCAGATGGATGGCTTTATAAATATTAGACTTACCGCAGCCGTTGGGGCCGAAGACAATATTCAGCGCCCCGAGCTCCAGCTCAAGATCCCTGACCGATCTGAAGTTCTTTATCCGGATATGGTTAATCATAGATTCCCGCAACTGACAAAACGTTTTGCCCTACTGTATCGGAGGCGGGAAGAAAACGAAAATTAACTGACCGGGCGACAGAGAGCCGCCCGGCCGCAGATTAACTGAAGAATTTTTTCATGCCACGGGTTAGCGCGACCCTTTTAAGTTTATCCGTGTCCTCATGGCTGTCGTTGAATACGCCGAAAAAATAGCGCTCATCGTCAATCGTCCGGGACACAATTCTGTAGTGCAGTGGCTGACCGGATTTTGCGCCGTATTGTGCTGGGGTAACAGAAACTTCCGTGGCGTTGTCGGCAACGCTGACCATCAGGCCGTCGCCCTTTCCCCCTACCAGCATCACCTTAATGAATGGGTGCACCATGTCCCTCCCGGGTTGAGGTCAATGATTAATTTTCGCTGGCCACAGGCAGACAGTCAGCGATTACGTCACCATGGCTGCTCTTGTCATTAGCCGACGGCTGAGCTCCCTCTTTGCCAACAACGGGCGGTAACGGCACGCCGTCTTTATCCACCGCCGGCGGGGCTTTCTGACAGGTTGCCGCTTTCGTTACTTCCGTGCCCCAGGCGGGCATTTGCAGACTCAGGAGCGCCACAGGGGCAAGCAGTAACGTTTTCTTCAGTACATTCTTATAGTTCATACCGGCCTTGAGTAAAAAATTTATTTCTTATGCTGAGCTAAGCGCTGATTATTAGTAGCAAAAGCTGACAAATGATGAAGGAAAAAAGAGCAATTGTGAATATCAATAGCTCTTATTTATACATCGCCGCGCCGTACGCTACAGCACCGGCAGGATCTTATATCTTGCCCCTGTCTTAATCAATTGAAATAACAGGAATATCAACTATCCCGACCTGTTTTTTTCGCAAGATGCTTACCGTTCTTAAGGCAGAAACAACCGTCTGGTTTATATCCGAGGCGATGTGGAAAAATCCTGGAGTGGCGTTCACTACAGGGTGAGAATTTGTACTTCGCTTGTCAGCCACTAGACTTAAATGAGTCAAACGAAAGGAGACTCCCATGTCATCACAAGATTATGAAAACGACGCGCAGAACCTGGCGGATAAAATCGGTAATAAAGTCAATGAATTTGCCGGGGAAGCCCAGCAGCAGTTTGGTGATGCGGTAGATTCGCCAAAACACCAGCTCAAAGGCGCAGCCCGTAAATACGCCGCTCAGGCTTCAGATGCGGTGTCAGAGGTCTCAGAGCGCGTCAGAGAAAATCCGCTGACCGGGTTACTGGCAGCCGGTGCCATCGGGTTGGTCATTGGCCTGCTGGCAGGACGAAAATAATGATAAGGCCCTTCGGGCCTTAATTTTTTGCCTGGTCTGGAAACGTTCAGTCCGTCTCACTCAGATACCCACTACCGCCGCAACTTCAAACTGAAAAACGTACGGGTCTGACAGCAGCTGGAATTGCTCATCATCCGCATAGGTCACTGCGACATGGTAGTCTTCACCGGCGAAAGCGATGACGGCCTCCAGATCGTGCCAGTACGTTGCCAGAAAGAAGTGTTCCCATTGCCCCTGCGTTTCTCGCCTGACAAACGCTCCCGCGTTTCCGGCAATGCTCTGCGAATGTTTAACCCCGGTATTCTGCAGATGAACCGCAAATGCCTCACCAAACTCTACGGGCACACAACCATGCCATGTTCTGACTATCATCATCAACCCCAATAAAAAATCACTCAGAATGCATTTATAGAAAATTAAACCCAACAAAAGTGACTTTTTATGCAAGAAAGATCAACCTGGCCATACCGCCTGGTACATCACCGACATTTACAGGTATAATCGCATCCATTATTCAGCGGATTCAGACAGCAAAATGACAAAACTCACCTTACAAGAGCAGATGCTAAAAGCCGGGCTAGTGACCAGCAAAAAAATGGCTAAAGTTCAGAGAACGGCGAAAAAGTCACGCGTTCAGGCTCGTGAAGCCAGAGAAGCGGTAGAAGAGAATAAAAAGGCGCAGCTGGAACGGGACAAACAGCTAAGCGAACAGCAAAAACAAGCGGCTTTATCAAAAGAGTACAAAGCGCAGGTCAAGCAGCTTATTGAGATGAATAAAATCGATATTTCAAAAGGCAATATTGATTTTAACTTCACGGATAATAACTTCATTAAAAAAATCGCCGTGGATAAGCTGACTCAGGCTCAGCTAATTAGCGGTCGTCTCGCGATTGCGCGTCTGGCTGGCGATAATGACGGCGAGAGTAAATATGCTATTATCCCGGCGAGCGTCGCCGATAAAATCGCCCAACGGGATGCCAGCAGCATCGTCTTAAACAGCGCCCTGAGCGCCGAAGAGCAGGATGAAGACGATCCGTATGCTGATTTTAAAGTGCCCGATGATTTGATGTGGTAAGCCTTCCCCGCAGACCTGATATCCAGACGTAGTCTGCGCGGAGAACGGGCTTTATACTGCGCGCGGCAAAAATTGAGTAGATAAACGATTAACCAGGCGGTAACGGCGATGAACGGAACGATCACAACATGGTTTAAGGATAAAGGTTTTGGCTTTATCAAAGATGAAAATGGCGATAATCGCTATTTTCATGTGATTAAGGTTGCCAACCCTGAACTGATTAAAAAAGATGCGGCAGTCACTTTCGAACCTACCACCAATAACAAGGGCCTGTCGGCTTATGCGGTAAAGGTCCTGCCTGAGAGCAAATATATTTATATCGCCGGCGAGCGAATTAAGCTCACGTCGATCAAATCTTTCCTGGTATACAGCGAGGAAGAACCTGCTGATGCCCGCATCGATAAAGAGAATGCGGTACTTTCCGTGGGCCTGTTAATGGGCAATATCAGACCAAAATCTACGGCTAAGCCCGGTGAAATGCGCTCGGTGAAAAAGCTGGCTATCACCACTTTCCAGGGCACCACGCTAATTTTCTCCGAAGATGAGATAGACATCGACGCCACGGTGAAACTGCTTAAGGTGTGAAACGGTCGTCGCAAAATATTGAAAATAAATAGCCGGGCTCTGCGCCCGGTTTTTTATTCGATAACCTCTTCTGTTCACTCAGCCCAGGGTTTTCAGCCTCGGCCCCGTTCACTTGAGTTATGCGCGTGCTCGGTAGTCTTATTAACCAGACTCAACGGCGTCGAATATCAACGCGCCCGACCGGATACGGCGAGTAACGCACCAAAGATAATCAACATGCTGCCGAAAGTTCTGTCTATCCAGTGCCTCATCGAAAGAAATCGCGCTCGTATAACTCCTGAGGAGAAAAAAACTGCGATCAGAGTAAACCAGACTATATGAGCCAGCGAGATAATGAGTCCATAACAGACCTGTATTGTCAGGCTCGTTTCGGGCTTTATCACCTGCATAAACAAACTGACAATGAAAATTAACGTTTTAGGATTGAGCACATTTGTCAGAAACCCTGCTCGCAGAGCAGCTAAATCTGACAGAGGTGATACGCCGTTGTAAGAAATCGTTTCCCCGCCCCTGGTGCGTAACATCTTAATACCCAGATAAATCAAATACACCGCCCCGATAAACTTTATGCCATTGAATAGCCAAAGCGACTGCTGGAGCAACAATCCCAGACCGAGCAATGTATAAGAAACATGAACAATAACACCTAATCCAATACCGCAGGCAGTAAGCAGCCCGGCACGACGCGACAGCACCAGGCTGTTGCGCGAGACCAGCGCAAAATCGGGCCCGGGACTGATAACTGCAAGTAGAGTAATGGTGATCACAGCTAACAATTCAGTCATAATAACATCCTGTATTATTCAATAATTTCCCTTGATTTTAAATTCAGTATGGGAAGGTTAATAACGATGTTTTCTGACAAAATTAGTGAATTAAACTCACAGTTAATTTCTTCACGATTACCCTCGTTACTTGCGCTACGCAGCTTTGAAGCGGCAGCTCGCTTAGAGAACTTTAGCCGCGCAGCCGATGAGTTACATATCACCCATGGCGCCGTCAGCCGGGCTGTGCGACAGCTGGAAAACGAGCTGGACGTTATTTTGTTTGAGAGACGCAACCGGCGCGTCTTTCTTACTGACGCCGGACAGACTCTTGCCAGAGCGGTTGGTGAGGGGCTGCATATAATGCAGAAAGCCGTTAATGACCTGCGCGTCAGCGCACGTCAGCGCCAGCGGCTGATTCTCTCTTGCGAACCCACCCTACTTATGCGCTGGCTGATACCACGCTGGCCTGGTTTCCAGACGCAATATTCTGGCCCGGAAATACATCTGGCCGCTGGAGGCGGGGAATTCTCATTTGCGAGTGGCGTTGATCTGGCTATCCGTCGTGACGATTTTGACTGGCCAGATAACTACTATGCCGAACCCTTATTTAGAGAAAAGGTCGGGCCGGTGTGCCGCCCCGACAAAATTTCCCAGTGGTTTATCAGCACAGAATCCGGTTTGCAACTTTCTCAAAAGGCAGAATGTTTGCACACGCGTACACGTCCCGGCGCCTGGACGGAATGGGCCAATGCCGCAGGGGTGAAAACTATCAATAGCAGCGGGCAAATTTTCGACCATTTTTACTTCAGTCTACAGGCTGCTGTTGCCGGCCTTGGCGTGGCTATCGGCTCCTGGTATCAGGTTTGTGATGATCTCAATAGCGGTGTACTTGCGGCTCCGCTGGGCTTTAAAGAGGACGGCTCATGCTATTACTTGTTATCACCACAACCCTTCTTACCCAACAGCCCACAAGCCGGACTGCTGGACTGGCTGCGTGGATTGACTAAGGCTTAAACGCAGCGGGTAATTATAAATTATAGAGAGCGCGGTGTGCACATCGCCTCCTGTTTCCCCCCAGGCAGGTAACACGAGTGCAGAATCGGGGGGTCAGAACGGATACAAAAACTCACCTGAGCAAAACAGATATCCCATATTTGGGGGATCCGAATCAGGCTTGAACCGGAAGGTAAGACGCGCGATTTGGCTCTCTTCAAGATGGCCCGGAACAATAAGCTACGAGGCTGTGTCTGGTAAAACTTAAAGTATCTGATGTTGCATATGGCCGCTCTGTTTCAAGCAGAGCAACGAGGTTGCAGCAGAAAACCGGCAGCCCTGTTCTGGTAGCTAAATTGAGATATCCGTCATCTGGACTCATCATCGAGGGAATCTGGTGACAACTCATACGGCGGGGTTTTCCCTTTGGACGCGGTTAATCGACTCAATATCATTCAGGACGTTGTCGACACGCAAGCATCCGGGCATCAACTATACTCTTTATTTGTTCATATCTTTAAAGGAATAAATAATGTTCGATCATGTGAAATTCGGCGTAAGTGATTACGAAAAAAGCAAAACTTTCTTCCTTAACGCACTTCAGCCGCTTGGCGTGAAACTCATCGATGAAGGCACACCAACCTACGGTCTGGAAATGAGTTCCGACGATGTTTCACTTTGCCTGTTCCAAACGACTGACAAACCGGCTCCTCTGCATCTGGCGTTTGTCGCGAAAACCCGGCAGCAAGTTGATGAATTTTACAATGCTGCTTTGCGTGCGGGCGCCCGGGATAACGGAGCACCTGGCTTACGTTCCTACAGCAAAAACTACTATGCCGCATTTGTCATTGCGCCTGATGGCCATAATATTGAGGCGGTCTGCCATGCACCGAACTGATTAAGGGGTCAATCTGGAGATCGAAAGCTATTGTACGACAAGGTTATTTTTTGACCTTTCTACTTTAGCTGGCCTCAGCAGATGAAACTGACCGGAAAACGGTCTCCGGTTACTCTTCCAGATATATTCGCCTTTTATGTCATTCGCAAGAATGGTGGTGGTGAGCTGGTGGCTCTCGGGACGGGTGATGTCATACGATGTTTATTTGCAGTCATTAAGAATTAGCGCCTGTTACAACTTTTGTGACTAGCAGCCTGACTCATCATCTATGGAAGTAAAGTCCGCAGTGTGCCAGAAGCTGACGTTTGCATCATTTTGTGGGGAGCAGGTCAGAGTTATTATTGCAGTTTAAAAGTTTCCCTATGCTTTAAATAAATTTTGAGCTTGATAAGATTTTGATGTTATGCTGTGGAAAGGAAATATTTACAGGTCTGGAGGTAATTTATATGAAGCCAAAAGAAATACTATGCCAATGGGTTGACGCATTTAATAATGCAGATGTAGAAACTATTTCAGAATTATATGATGATAATGCAATAAACCATCAGGTAGCCAATGAGCCAGTTATTGGGAAAGAGGCTATAAAGAAAATGTTTGAACAAGATTTTTCTATTCCAGAAATGGTTTGTATCGTTGAAAACATTTTCGAAGATGGACAATGGGCAATTTTAGAGTGGCGTGCCCCATTAGGTTTGAGGGGTTGCGGTTTTTTTCAAATAGTAAATAATAAAATTATTTTTCAAAGAGGCTATTGGGATAAG
>OEPS010000011.1_pt1 | contig 86821 bp, 103 predicted proteins | sample 1539411 | NCBI WGS metagenome assembly OEPS01 (sample SAMN02671747, study PRJEB22543) | soil metagenome | biome: bacteria | place: China:Hunan Province, Lengshuijiang City | collected 2012-10-15 | depth 0.08m m
GGACCCCGCAAAACGTCAAAACCGCGGCCCCGGCAACTCAACGGGTGATGGTTTTAAAACCTCAAAACCAGACAAAGGGAAAAATTCATGAATACCAGCATCTTTAATTCCAGATCTTCCATTCTGCGTGCTGATGGATTTGTGCGCAATATCCATTCCCGTAACCCGTTCGATGTTATCCGCGCGGACGTAGTGCTGGCGCGTATTGAGAAAGAGGCGGGGCGGTGCTGCGGTATGCACTTCGAACTGTATCAGGCCCGTGTGCTTGGCGATGCGCTGGATTACCTGGACGCCCTTCCACTGAAAGATCGCCCTGCATTGATGGGCGCGGCAGCAAAACGCGGTTACATCCTGACACTTGCAGAAGAAGAGCACGCGCTGGAAGCGAAGGATGCGCTGATGAGTGAACTGGCAGCAAACGAATAAACACGTGTGGCGGCGTGTCGCTGCCACTTCCCAATCAGAAGGAGAAACATATGCACTTACACCTCAAAGAATCATCGGCCCTTCCTGGAATGCAGGCCACCGCTGAGGCAGAGCGGGCGTATTGGCTGAGCCGTGAGAAAGCAGCGGTGAGAGTCCCCACTGAAATTGACGTACACGCTTTCCATAATGCGCTGGGGCTGATGTATCCGATGAACTGGCGAGGCAGCGAAAATGGTGAGTGTGAAACCTTCATGTTGGCAGAAATGATCTGCGGCAACGTGGCCGAAATTTATGCACGGATCGGTATCCGTTATTACCGGATGCGTGACTACAGCAACCTTGACCACGCGGAAATTCTGGCCCGCGTTAAGGAGGTATCAGACAAGAGCCAGAAATGAAAAAAGCAGGCGTAAGCCTGCTCATTCCACGCCGGATGACACACCCGCAAAAGTTTGCATCCGGCATACGCAAAACCAACATGGAGATTAAACCATGCAATTTGACCCGCAAATCGTCGCACAGGCGAACGCGTTTGTAAATGCCCTGCGCAGTGGTAAACGCGCCCGTGTTCCGGCCTTAAAGCTGAAATACTGGCAGCAGTTTATGACCGTTGTATACGCTGGCCTCGGCCTCGCGTGATGTGAAATCCGCCGCCCCCTGTGGGGGCGGCATTACCGGAGAGACTTTCATGTCACAACTGAGCTTTGCCGATGTCTTCAATATGGCCAGAGAGAGCGCTGGCAGTAAAATTAGTACCCAGGACACGCAGCCGGGTAGCGAATCATATCCCTCTGTTCAGCGGCTGATGAGTGCGCAGTACAGCCGCAGCCGCTTTATCAGCGTGTTTAGATCCACAGGCCGCCAGCTGGGGCGCTGGGAAGTGTTCAGTGATTTTCTGTCACTCGCCGCCAGTGAACTGGATATGGTGCGGATAAGAACGCCGGAGAGCATGGAGCACTGTCGGAAAATCTGTTCGCGATATGAGGCTTCAGACATTGCGAACATGCAGGAGATGTTCTGCCTGATGGTGTGCGCACTGGAAGCTAAATTCCATGACTTCCTCGGCGCGATCTTCATGGAGCTTGAACTCGGCGATAACTTTCGCGGGCAGTATTTTACGCCGTATTCGGTACAGTGCCTGATGGCACGGATGCTGATGCCGGGCGTCAGGGACACTATCCGCCGGGAAGGCATTGCCACCGTCAGCGATCCGGCCTGCGGGGCTGCCGGGATGCTGATTGCTTATGCGGAGTGTTTGCTTGAAGCGGATATAAACCCTTCCATGCACATGTTCGGCAGCTGCATCGATATCGATCCTGTGGCGGCAGATATGGCCTTCATCCAGTTGTCACTGCTGGGGATTGCCGCCGAAGTCGTAACCGGGAATACGCTCACAATGCAGTTTAACCGGGTACGGTATACGCCAGTGTATTACCTCAACGACTTTGAAAAACGTCTGGCAGACCTGAACCGATACCGTGCGATGCGGGACTTTATGCGCGGAATACTGGAGGCCGCGTAAACAACCAGAAGGGCAGGGGATAACCTGCCCGACTGCGGTAAAAGGCCGCGCGCCTGCGGCGCAGAATAATACCGACTGCGCTACGCGCCGCCCGTATTATTCCATCGCGGGTTTATCTCTTCATTATTATTTATTTGTCCCTGTTATATATCTTTCTTCATTCTGCTGTTTATCTCTTTCGGTATTTATCTTTTGTAAGCAATAAAACATATAACGGTCCGGGCGTCGTCCCTGGCGGGACACGGCTGTCGTAAACAGAGCCAGCAAGCTGTCTCTGCCCTGTCGGGCTTCCATCCTGACGCAATTCAAATTCACGCTTGCTGCATCCTGAAAGGATGCGCCGCTTTAACCGTGGCGGTAATAAATTTCCGCCACTTTAATGGCCGGAACGGTAATTCGTCTTGCGCCGATTTTCCGTTCCGGGTTGTGTGCATTCTCCCTGTATATATCGCCCGATTTCATCAATTCGCGGAGGGCTGCTTTTAGCATCAGTCAGGAAGGAAATAAAGGGGTGTATAAACGCTGCGCGCCCCTTTATTTCCTTCCTGCCAGCTGCTCATTGCCCTTCGCCGCTCAGTGATGAAGTCGAACGATTTAATAACCAATAAGGAGAAAACCAGAATGCACACAATTAACGTCAAAACCGCCACTCGTGAATCAGCCGAACAATTTAAAACAGATAAGTTTCAGCGCTATTGTGTAACTGATGGTGATGAACGACTTGATTTTATTCCTGCACTCTTTTTTACACCGTCAGCTGACAACATGATCGCCAGCTGGTTACGCCAGCATTCAGATTACGATGGTGGCTTCTGGAGTTACTGGATTATTCCACAGGGTGTCGGCGGTAATGTGGCTCCAAACAGGATTATCTTCACTACCACACAAACGGGATATATTGCCCCTGAAGGGGAACAACGCTATAACATGTGCATTCCTGGTAATTATTTTGAATCAGAGATCAGTGCCGACGCTGCAGGAATTATTGCGACACTAATGATAATGAACTGGTTATCATGGCAGGTAGCTGATATGGGGCCTGAATACGCCAGAGTCTGCAAACATCTTGTCGCTCGCCAGGATGCCCTGAAGGATTACGTCAGCCTTATTCAACATCCAGAGAGGGAATTAATATTTCGCGCGATTGATTGATAGTAAATGCGTCACTCTGGTGGCGCATTTTTCTTGATGCCAATATAAATTGCCTGAATTTCTTTCGCGTACTTCTGGCGTTTCCTTTCCTGTGCCTCCGTTTCACGAAAGCCAGCGTTATAAGCGCCGACTGCCCGCCAGGAGTATCCCCAACGTTTAAATGCAATTGCGAGATAGTAGGCTCCAGTATAGATATTCATGCAGGGATCTCTGTAAAGATTACCAGGCGTGATACCATACTGAGCCAGATGTGAAAAATTCTGCGAGTGAATTTGCATCATTCCGACGGCGTAACTTTCATTGCTGACAACATTCATTGCATCAGGCCGCCATGATGACTCTCTGAAAGAGATTGCCCGTAATAAATCAGGTTCAATATGGTAATCCCTTCCCGCCATTTCAAAACAGTCCTGAGCAATGGCTGAAGAGGTCAGCGCGAGTAATCCAACAAGCAGAACGTTCTTCATCTGCAAAATTCCATTGTTATCTTTCCCTGAGCCAGAGTGCCATTTTTTAATAAAAACGGCAATGCCCGTTAATACTGAATCCTGCCCGGCCCGCTAATTTTCATATGCCTGCTCCTTAACATCAAAGTCCCACACACCTCGCAAGATTCAATCTTGCATGATAAGTTTTTAAAAACATAAGGTTATAGTTATTTTAATGCAGCATTTTAGAATAAATGTCGTGATGAAGAGTATAACCACACTCTAATGACACTCTAATTAGAGTGTAGGGTATACTCTAATTAGAGTATTGTTTTATTTTCAGTGTGTTAAACAGAGTATACTCGCGAGTGTACTCGTGTTTTACGACCTTCACTACTCGCATCTATACTCTGTTTTTTTTAATGATATACTCGCCTTATACTATGGATAAAGATGCTGAAGATAATTTTTCAATTATTGTGTGTTTTGTTAAAAAAAGGATATCCAATGCCTCGCATACAAACTTTTGTCAGTAATCAGGTTCGTGAAGAAATAGAATCACTGGTAACGGAACGCAGACAGGAAGGGGCTACTGAAGTTGATGCAACAGTATCTTCGGTGACATCAATGCTGGTTGAACTTGGTCTGCGTGTATATCGGATACAGCGGGAAAAAAAAGAAAGTGGATTTAGCCAGATGGAGTATAACAAAGTGATGCTGGACAGTATGGCCCGCGTCAGGATGATGTGTACGGAGATAATGAGAATGGGGACATTAACTCAGGAATCATTAAATGACGGAGGGTTTAAGCTAGAGGACATGCGAAAAGCAATTGATCGTTTCGCAGATGAACAGGTTGGCGTTTTTTTTGCGGAAGAGGAAGAAGATTAAGCCCAGGTATATTACTTCCAGATTTCATGCCGCCTTTCATGGCGGCAGAGTGTATCTATCATTCCGGTACAGTAACGTTAGTAATTATATTGGGTAAGTATTCTCACCTGATGCCCTGATTAATGCTTTCAGGATAAATTGCAGCACTGTGTATAAAGGAAAGTTCCTATTTTAACTCTGCAAAATCCATCACTCCTGAGTGTTTTTTAATTTCATCCGGGGTCGGTTATAAACAATTCTTAAAATTTCTCATTTTTTATGTGACAACAGTCAAAAAACAAAGCTTAATTCCGTTATTAATTGAGCAGGTATATCTGCTGCGATATATTTCACTTAAGGCAAATCAATTCTAAGGGGGGCACTATCAATTTTTAAAATTGACTTGCCTTTAACGCGATAACAGGGGAGGCCACCCCTGTTATCGCTGGCCACCAATAACCTGAATACTTTTAACAGGAGGTTACGATGGTTATCATCGATCCTATTCGTATGGAAATTTTACGCAAGGTTTTTCCTGAAATTAATGATGTAAAAGTAGAAGTTTTTACTCTTTTTGCTTTCGGAATGACTGTCAGGGAGATTTCTGATTACAGAAACACAACGCCTCAGTCCGTTTATAAGATTCTGAAAGAACTCTGCACACAATATGGTGCACCATCAAATGAAGCTCTGAAAACTTTGTACATCACACGACTGGCTTTGCATTCCTTCCTTGATCTAAGGATTGGACTGCTGCCTGAGCTTTGAATTGTCGGTTTTGATGTGAAGCGTGATGTGATTTAGATCACGCTTTTTTCTTTGATTTAAATCAATTTGTGGTTGTCAGACTTTTTAAAGATTTCTATTTTAATTCTATTATTCAAGATGTTAGCGGGATTTGAAATAATACAAATTCCAATTGGACAGGCATGATTTTTTTACGTCATCATATATTTGTTTCCTTCTTCTTTTTGTGAGGCTGAGAATGATTCAAGGTTTACCACTTAAACCCCGACCTGCTGGGAAGTTTATAAAATTATATCTGGATGGCGTTGTGTATGCAGAGTTAAAAAAGAATGCAAAAAAAAGCGCAAAATCAATTCAACAGACCGCTGTACTTAAAATTGAAGAGGCTTTAGGGCTAAAGGAGTAGTTCTGTTACAGAATCATTTGCCTCATCCGATGGTTCTGTGCCGGATTGACTTTCCCGGTCAATACCGCTGGGTGTTTTATTGAAATAAAAATGGAGTTCTTATGAATTTAACCTTATCAAAAGGCGGCCTCCCCGCGTCTGTAAAAAGCCGTGCATGGCAGTACTGCCAGATGGCATGGCGGGGTGTGACCACTAAAAAAACGCTGTCCCGTCTGGCGGCACTGTCCCCGCTGTTGCTGCTTGGTGTCGGGCATATGGCTAACGCCACTGACTTGCTGGCCGCGGGCAAGGATGATGTGAAAGCCACCTTCGGTGCCGACTCCTTTGTCATGATGTGTATCATCATCGCCGAACTGATTGTCGGGGTATCGATGTACATCAAAAGCAAAAATATGCTGGTTTTATTGGGGTTGGTTGTTGTGATTGTGTTCACAACTGTCGGCTGGTCTTATATCGGTTGATATGACGGGAAACGAACTCGATAAATACCGTTTCCCGAAAACCCTGTCAGAGCAAACCCGTATTATCGGACTGCCTCTTGATGAAGCTATCCCCTCAGCAGCATTAATGCTGTGGGGATTTTTCACCAGGAAATATCTTTTCGGTCTGATTATTGCGGTGGTTCTCTGGCAACTGATAAGAGCGGCTAAACGCGGCAAAAGCTCCCGCTGGTTATACAACTGGTGTTACTGGTATCTGCCTACGGAATTATTTCGGGTGGTTTACCGCGTTATTCCCGATTCCAGTTTCAGGAAATGGATCAAATAAATTACTGCAGGGCCATATTATGGAAATCAGTGCTCGCAATTCATCCACCAAAATTATTGCTGTCTTTATTTTGTCGCTCACGATACTGGTCTTTATTCTGGCCTTTGCTGTGGCTTATCTGGTTGTGACTAACCGAACGCTCATTCACGAACAGCGGACGGTCGTCACCCCGATGACCTACAACGCGCCTTTTGCCGTGTCGGAAACCAAATCTGATACGGAAAATTTCCGGATGATGACGCTGTCCTTCCTGGCCCTGCGTCTTAATGTCTCGCCCGAAACCGTCGATTCCAATCACGCCTTTCTGCTCTCGTTTGTCGAGCCGGAGGCCCGGGAGGAATTTAAGCCTGTTCTTGAAGAAGAAGCGGCGCAAATCAAAGCCAGTGAAGTGAACTCCGTATTTTACGCCTCTGAAATCAATGTTTACCCCGTTGACGGGCGGGTCGATGTTCGCGGGATTCAGAAGATGTGGATTGGCAATGCAAAACCCTCCACAGAGTTAAAAACCTACCGTCTCCGGCTGAAATACGCTGGCGGCTTTACCCGTATTGGCCGGTTCTACGAGGTAACCAATGAAAAATAACCTTCCGGCGTTATTGTTTGGTACAGCCATGATGGTCGTTGTGCCCCCGGCTGCGCAGGCACAGTCACCTGCCACGATCAGCCTCCCACAGGGCGGGCAGTTCCGGCTGAGTATCAGCAATACCGATCCCAACATGATTTTCATCCCGGGTGACAAAGTCACCGCTATCACAGCGCCCGGGGGAATGCTGGCAGACAAGCGGCTGACAACGGCCGGAGGTGTGCTGTTCACCTCGGTGGCCACGCGTACCTTCACGATTTTTGTAGAAACTGCGCTGGGCCAGACCTTCTCTGTGGTGGCCACCCCGGCGAAAGGGGAAGGGCGCGTTTACAGGCTGATGAGTGCTGAACCCCCGGCCCGGCCGGAAACCCGTAAATGGGAAACCGCGCAGGCTTACGAAACACTGCTCATCAGCCTCAGTCGTTCTGTTCTGTCCGGCACGATGCCGGATGGCTATGGCGAAGTGAAACCGCTGGCAGACGGCGTTCGTGTGCCTGGTGGTTTTTCCGTCACGCCCCTGAAAGCCTGGGCGGGCGACCAGCTGCGTGCTGACCGGTATACGCTGCGTAACACCAGTGCCTGGGGCGTGGCGCTTCAGGAGCAGGATTTCTGGAAGCCCGGTATTCGCGCTGTGATGTTTGATAACAATGCACAGACCCTCCCGGGCGGAGGAAGCATGACCCTCACCGTTATTCGTGAAAACGGGGAGGGCAGCGATGGCCAACGTTAACAAAATCGTCCGCCGCCGCCAGGTTGCCCTGCTGATTGCGCTGGTTCTTGGCATCGGCGCAGGCGGCGCAGGGACCTGGATGGTCTCCGAGATGAACCTGAAAAAAGCCCCGCCCGCCAAAGCGCCAAAAGGCGAACCCGCGCCGGACATGACCGGCGTGGTGAACCAGTCCTTTGATAACAAAGTTCAGCGTTCTGCGATTGCGGAAGCCCAGCGGCTTAATAAGGAAACGCAGACAGAGATTAAAAAACTGCGTACTGAAATGGGGCTTGTCAGTCGCGACCTTAAAGGCAGTCAGGATCGCATTCGTGAACTGGAAGACCAGAACCAGTTGCTGCAGACACAGCTTGATGCCGGGAAGAATTTTGACTCTTTCAGTGCCGAACCGCTGCCGGGGGCGCTGGTCTCTCAGGGGAAATCTGCACCCGCTGGTAATGTTCCACCCCCGACCAGTTTCTGGCCCGCAGGCGGTGGACAGGTACCTGCCGCCCCCGTTATGGAGCCCCTCAGCCGTCCGGGCATGATGGACAGCCAGGAATTCAGCCTGCCGGACCCCGGCCCGAAAAAGCCCCGCTTCCCGTGGATTTCTTCCGGCAGTTTTGCTGAAGCCATCGTGGTGGAAGGGGCAGATGCCAATGCGTCCGTCACGGGAGACAAGAATACCGCGCCGATGCAGCTGCGCCTCACCGGCAAGGTCCAGATGCCCAACGACCAGGAATTCGACCTGACCGGCTGTTTTGTGACGCTGGAAGCCTGGGGGGATGTCTCCAGTGAGCGGGCCATCGTCCGTTCCCGCTCCATCAGCTGCAAGCTGGGGGAGGACAACATCGACCAGAAGATTGCCGGCCATGTGTCTTTTATGGGCAAGAACGGCATCAAAGGCGAAGTGGTCATGCGTAACGGCCAGATCCTGCTGTATGCAGGCGGGGCCGGCTTTCTGGACGGGATCGGCAAGGGCATTGAGAAAGCCTCCAGTACCACTGTCGGTGTCGGTGCGACTGCCAGCATGAGTGCCGCCGATATTGGTCAGGCCGGACTCGGTGGCGGTGTCAGCTCTGCCGCCAAAACCCTCTCTGATTACTACATCAAACGTGCCGAGCAGTACCACCCGGTCATCCCGATTGGGGCGGGCAATGAAGTCACGCTGGTTTTCCAGGACGGCTTCCAGCTGGAAACCCTGGAAGAAGCCCGCGCGAAAGCGGCCGCACGTAAAAAACAAAATCAACCCGCAGCCCCGTCAGCACCCGCTGCTATGCCAGCGAACACGCCGGACATGCTGAAGCAGCTGCAGGACTTCAGGGTGGGAGACACCGTAGACCCGGAAACCGGAAAGGCTGTCACCCAGTAAGCAGGGACCGGATACCCGGTCAGAACACCACAATCCGGAACAGTCAGTGCCCTGGAAGACGTGAAAGGGATGGGCGGTAGCGTGTCCGGACAGCGCAAACAAGGAGAGCCGATGGCCGACGAACTTGACCATCTGCAGGTACAGGAAGACCTGCTGACCCGGCTGCACATTCAGGCCGCCCGGCAGCAGCTCAGACGCGAAGGGGAAAGCCTCAGCGAGTGTGAATGCTGTGGCAACGACATTCCCCTCAGACGCCAGCAAACGATACCCGGGGTACGGATTTGTACGGAATGTCAGCGGGTACTGGAGCACCGGAACAAACACTACCAGAGGTGAATGATGGAAAACAGAACAGGCAATGTGATGGTCCCGGGAAAACCCGGCACAGGCAAGACCACCATCAGCGTTGAGGTTGTGCAGACCTTTTTATCAGAACGGCAACGCAACGACTGGCGTGAATTGCGGGACGGTATTCAGAAAAACGAAAAAAACTCAGGGGATGAACATCATGACAATCAACAGTAATGGTGGCCCGGGTAAAACCCGTCACCTTAATGATATTGCAGCCTGCTGCGAGAATATGGGGATGCGTGTCATCTATTGTGACGCCGCAGGGAGTGACTTCTGGCGTTCAGCGTCTTTGCCCTGCGCTCCTGCACTTGATGGTAAAGCGCGAATTTCTCAGTGTGTGCTGCAGCGGGCGCGTGGGCACAGCCTGTTTCTGGGAAAACCGGGTTCAGGTATGAGCATAACAAAACAACAGATGTCCTGTGTTGTCCTGGCGAAGTCTGACGTCAGCCGCCTTAAGGAACTGTATTCCGGTGATGACGGAGAGATGCTGGCGGAGGCTATACGTCAGAACTGCAACGTCTGGTATCCACTGAAGCCAGGGGGCGGGCATCATGATAAATAAAGCTCTGGCCCTCATTGCATATTGCCTTCGCTGGCTGGCCTGGAGCTTTCATTATCTGGTTATCTGGCCTGCTGCCACGCTGGTACTGATTATCGCCCTGTTGTTCTGTCTTGATAACATCACGCCGGGAGCTGTTGTGGTTGATTATCTGCAGAAGGCCGGGAACATTACCGATGGTCAGCGCTGGACGTGGCGTGAGTGTACGAAACAGCCACCAGTTGAACTTCCTCCCCCATCTGTATTTCCAGAACGTACCGGCAGTCTTCAGCAGGACGCGTGCCCGGAGGTGGTCTCAGATGCCCGGGGCTATGCGGCATATGTTGACCGTACCTTGCTGGGAACCCTGACCTGGCTGTGGATTCTGATGGGGCTGACTTATGCCGGACTGGCCTGGCTTCTGGGACGCAAACCCTCTTTTCCCCGGTATGTGTTCGTTGAAGTTGGGGATGGCAGGGGGTATCTCCGTCGGGCTTTCACTCGTCCGGAGCGGGGGATGGGGGTTGCGGCGATTTTCCCGGTGAAAAAGAAACCCGAAAAACACCAGGGATGCGATGTATATGTCTCTTCTTTGTCCTCTCCGACGGTCGACAAAAGTGCTGAATGGCCCGAAAACGAAAGCGAGAAATAATGATGGATATTTCTTCATTACTTCAGCGTGATTTCAGTGACCTGACCCGTCCGGAACTGATTGCAAGACGTAGGACCGTGGAGATTTTGCGGGTAAACGTACTGCATACCCGCGAGCATATTTCTCCCCGAAAACAGCAGTCTTTAGTGATTGCCATTGCTGTACTGATACTGGGTTACGCCTTAACCCATTTTCTGCTTCTCGCAGGTGTCGCTGCGCTGGGCGCACAAATTATCGTCCTGCGTTACTCCACTTTGCCGCTGAACTGGCATATGCAGCTGGCATGCGAAATAAAAAAACTGGAGCCACTGCGACAATCTCCGCTTCGCCAGTGGGGCTGCGCCTCTGATTTTTCCTGGGAATACGCGCAGCACTGCCTGAATAAAGAAATCACCCTGATCCATCTCTCGCTGGGTTCTGCGCCGGCCCCTTTTGATGCCTGACTGATAAGGACTGTTATATGAAAAAAATCACCCTGTTACTGGCAGGCAGCGTCCTGCTGTTATCCGGCTGTGCCGGTGTCAAAAGCAGCTTTGACTGCGATGCCACCACCTCTGATACCTGTATGACCATGACGAAGGCTAATCAGCTGGCCCGGGATAAGGCGGCAAAACAGGCGGGAAAGCCAGCTGCGGGCGGACTGCCTTCCCTGGTTAACCTTCCGTCGCAGGCGGCTTCTCAGCCTGTGCCGGTACAGGCTGTTATCAGCGCGCCCTCCGCAGCGCCCTCTCCGTCCGTGGGTTCCTCCACCACGGTGACGCCAGCGCCCCGTCCCTCTGCGCCGTCTCCCGTTCGTTCAGGTGGAATGTTGTCTCCGCGTCCGGTGGCGGGTGTGCCGGTGAGTACCACAGCCTCACGTCCTGTACCGGCCACTACCCCCGTCCGGTCCGTTACCCCGGTGAGCGCACCCGCGCCCTCGTGCCAGACCGTACGCTGTGACAGCCCCGGCTCGGTCCATCCGCAGCGCAGTCAGGACCGGATTGCCACGGTCTGGATTGCGCCCTGGGTGGACAGCGATAACGCCTTCCATCAGCCCGGTCGCGTGTCCTTTGTCGCAGACCCGGCGGACTGGGTTCTCCCGTCCCGCGTGAATTAAGGAGCCTGTGGTGAAAAAGTTTCTTAATGTGCTGGAAAACCTGCAGAGCGCCTTCCGGATGCCCGATGGCGCGGCAGAAATGACCCGTAACCTGGCCAGTCTGGACTTTCCCCAGCTGACCAGCGTCCTGCCGTACCGGGACTATGACCGCGACAGCGGCCTGTTTGTGAACCGCAATACCGTGGGCTTTCTGCTGCACGCGGAGCCGCTTATCGGAGCCAATGAACAGATTGTCTATGTGCTGGAAGACCTCATCAAGAGCAAGCTGCCCCGCAAAACGCCGATATCCTTTCACCTGGTGTCCAGCAAACTGATTGGTAATCAGCTGGACCGTGGTCTGTCTGACTTCCGCTGGCAGGGAAAACATGCCGATAAATTTAACCGTATCACCCGGGCGTTTTACCAGCGTGCGGCGCAGCAGCAGTTCAACAGCCCGACCGGCCTGCCGCTGACCCTGCGCGACTACCGTCTTTACATCTCCTACTGCGTGAAAGCGAAGAAGCGCTCGGCGGCGGTGATGACCGAAGTCTCACACACGATGAAGGTGCTGCGCTCGTCGCTGGATGCGGCGAAGATCTTCACCCGTGTGGCCGATGACCAGGAGCTGGCCACGCTGGTACACGGGATGATCAATGCCCGTCATGATCAGTTGTACCCGGATTCAGTTCGTGTCGGTAAGTTTGATGAGCTGCATCAGCGCTGCGTTGATCAGAGTATCGGCATCGATGTGCGTCCGGACGATGTACGCATCAGCCTGTCCGATCGTAAGGAGGGTGTGACTACCACGCGGGCCATGAATTTTATGCTGGAGAACAACCCGGACATCTTCATGCTGTGGATGGGAGGCGATAACCTGTCCAACCTGCTCAGCCCCGACCTGACTATTGCCAGCCCGTTTGTCATCACGATGGTGATGGAGGCCGAGGACCAGGTGGCCACCCAGGGGGAGGCGACGCGTAAATATCTTGATCGGGAGAAAAAGGCCAGTTCTCCCTATGCCACCCTGTTTCCCGGTGTGGCCAGACAGGCCAAAGAGTGGAAGGAGATCCGCGAGCATCTCAACAGCAACCAGACCTGCATCGTCCGCTATTACTATAACGTCACCACGTTCTGCCCGGATACGGATGAGGATGCGCTGGTCTGTGAACAGCAGGTCATTAATACCTTCAAGAAGAATGGCATCGATCTGTTCTCCCCGACCTATATGCAGTTCCGTAACTGGATAGCGATGATCCCCTTCATCCATGCGGAAGGTCTGTGGGAAGACATAAAAATGGGCGGCGCCACCTGTCGGGCGGAAAGTATCCAGGCGGTGAACCTGCTGCCGGTGGTGGCCGACAACCGGCTGTGCCAGGGGGGACTGCTGACGCCGTCCTACCGCAACCAGCTGGCGTTTCTGGATATCTACGGCGACGGCCTGGGGAATACCAACTACAACATGGCGGTGACCGGGACGTCCGGGGCCGGTAAAACCGGTCTGGTGCAGCCTATCCTGCGCAGCGTACTGGACTCCGGGGGTATCGCCTGGGTGTTTGATATGGGGGATGGCTACAAGTCGTTCTGTGAGAACGTCGGCGGCACGTATCTGGACGGCAAGTCACTCAAGTTCAATCCGTTTGCCAACATCACCAGTATCAACGAGTCGGGCGAGCGTATCCGGGACCAGCTGGCCGTGCTGGCCAGTCCCAACGGCACACTGGATGAAATTCACCACAGCCTGCTGTTGCGCGGAGTTCAGGAAGCCTGGGAAGAGTGTCATGAAAAAGCCCGAATCGACCATGTTGTCAACAAACTGAAGGTGATGCGTGATGATGAGAAATACCGGAACTCACCCAGTATCACCAACCGCATCGATGAGATTGTCGAACTGCTCGGGAAGTACTGCTCCTGGGGGATTTACGGCGAGTACTTCAACAGCGATAAGCCGTCCCTGACTGACGATGCCCGCTTTATCGTCCTGGAGCTGGGTGGCCTGCAGGATAAACCTGACCTGCTGGTTGCGGTGATGTTCTCCCTCATTATCTACATCGAGGACAAGATGTACCGTACCCCACGAGACCTGAAAAAATGCTGCACCATCGACGAAGGCTGGAAGCTGCTCAACTTCAAAAATGACAAAGTCGGGCAGTTTATCGAAACCGGCTACCGTACCGTGCGTCGCCACCGTGGTGCGTTCATCACCATCAGCCAGAACATCAAGGACTTTGACGCCGATGATGCCTCCGGCGCGGCCAAAGCTGCCTGGGGTAACTCCGCGTTCAAGGTGGTCCTCAAGCAGGATGCCTCTGAGTTTAAGCAGTACAACCAGAACCGTCCCAACCAGTTCAGCGAACTGGAGCGCAGCGTAATTGGTAAGTTCGGGGATGCCAAAGACCAGTGGTTCTCCTCCTTTATGCTGCGCATCAACGATACCTGCAGTTTCCATCGTCTCTTCGTCGACCCGCTCAGCCGGGCGATGTTCAGCTCGAAGGGGGACGACTTCGAGTTTATCCGCCAGTGCCGGGAGCAGGACATGGATATCCATGACGCCGTATACCAGCTGGCACAACGTAACTTCCCTGATGAGATGCGCGAACTGGAAGCGCTCGCGGAGGCTGCATGACCACAGAGCAAAACTCTACCCCTGTTCAGCCTGAATCCCCCCTTACTGCCGATGACGTCAGGAAAGGGGGGAACATCACACCGAAAGGGCACAGGCGGGAGCAACATCGCCGCCGCTGTCTGCGCAATCTGCTGCTGGTCGCCATCACCCTTGTGTGTATCAACGCGGCGGTGACGTCGGTGCTGATTAGCTGGCGCACCCCGACGGTGGTGTCCTTTGATATGAAGGGGACGGTCGATCAGTTCACTGACCAGGCGGGCGCACAGTCCCTGAATGAGGCGCAGACGACTGAGCTGACGGAACGGTTTATGCGCACCCTCAGCGCTGAACTTCAGGAATACCAGCGCCGTCACGATGCCCTGATCCTGGTGACGCCGGCCGTGGTCAGCGGAGCTGCTGATATTACCGGCGATATTCAGTCTGCCGTGGCGGCGAAGATGGCCGCCGGAGGGGGACAGTAATGTACCGACATCTGCTCATTCTGCTTGTCCTGCCCGGCATGGTACAGGCGAAAAACTTGGGCACATGGGGGGAGATGTACCCCATTGCCGAGCAGGACATGCTGACCACCATCCGGACCCGGCTGAAAGCGATGGAGGCCAGCGGCGAGATGGCCCGGGAGCAGGAAGCGTTTAAACAGCGTGTCATTGAGAACACCCTGCGCCCGAAACCCGTTGACGGCCTGACGCTGGCACAGGAGAACACCACGCACTATATCGATCCCTCCCTGACTGTCAGTGAAGATCTGAAAGACCATCAGGGCAGGGTGTTTGCCCATAAGGGGCAGGTGATCAACCCGCTGGATACGGTGCCGTTCACCGACACGCTGTACTTTATTGATGCGGATAACCCGCAGCAGCTTGCATGGATGAAAGCGCAGAAGCCCGGGACACTGACGTACCGCATCATCCTGGTCAACGGGGATGTGCGTGAGGCCACGAACGCCCTGAATACCCGCATTTACTTTGACCAGGACGGCTCGCTCTGCCGGAAATTCGCGCTCAGAGCCATTCCGGCCCGGGTGACGCTGGCGGAAGACCGCCGCCGTCTGCGGGTGGATACGTTCGCCCTGGCCGCACCGGAGGTGACGCCATGAAACGCTGTCTGACCGGACTGGGTCTGATGCTGTTGTGTCTGACCGGCCTGAGCGGAACGGCCCGGGCGGCCTCTGCCGAATGTGAAGGCAATTTTGTAAACCCGATCACCGATGTCTGCTGGGAGTGTATTTTTCCGGTGACCATCGGCAATGTACCGGTTGTCAAAGGGCGTCAGCCGGACACCGCCAACCCGTCGATGCCCATTCAGTTCTGCCCGGTGGGCATTCTGTACCGGGTGGGGCTGGCCATTGGCTACTGGGAGCCAATGGCGCTGACGGACGTGACGCGCTCGCCGTACTGCATGGTGAACCTGGGCGGGTTTAACATCAACATCGGTAACGTTGGCAGCGGGAGCGGCGGACAGGAAAGCCGGGCAAAGCCGGGGGCGTTCTACCATGTCCACTGGTACACATACCCGCTCACGCACTGGCTGAATATTATCACCTCGATGGGCTGCCTGCAGGGCGGTGACCTGGATATTGGTTATCTGTCCGAACTGGACCCGATGTGGGACAGCAGCTCGCTGAGCATGATTATCCAGCCCGAAGCCATTCTCTTTGGCAACGTTATCGCGCAGGGGGCCTGTGCGGCAGACGCAGTGGCCAGCCTCGTGGGTAAACCCATTGATGCCCTGTTCTGGTGTGCCGGCAGTCAGGGCAGCATGTATCCGTTCAACGGCTATGTCTCTAACGAATTCAGCCCGCTGCAGACCTCGCTGCTGCTCAGTGAGCGTATGGCCTTCAAACTGCACCGTCAGGGCATGATCATGAACTCCATCGGGCAGAACACGGCGGTCTGCTTTGAATACCCGTCCCCGATCATCCCGAAAAGCCGCTGGCGGTATCACCTGGTCAACAAGCACCCCGATGCCGGGCAGTGTCATCCGCTGGGCCGCAGCGTGACCCGCTGGGAAACCGGCAAGAACATGCCCAATGATCGGCGTAACTTCGGCTATCTCTTCTGGCGCAAGCGTAACTGCGTCTTTCTCTAAGGAGCACAGCATGCTCGTGAGTAAAAAAAAGTATGACTTTATGCTCGCCCGCTACGAACAGGCCGCCGCCCGTGCAGACCTGCTGGAGCGGCAGCTTGCAGAACTGAACGGGGCGCTGGCGAAAAATGGCGGACCGTACAAGTGCATTCTGGAGTGTCGTGAAGCGGCAGTGGCAGTATCGGCACCGGGCAGCGAACAGGCGTGGCTGACACTGGAGCGCCTGGCGTTCATTGATCGGTGGGTAAGCGGCATGCTGCCGGCCCTGACGCGCCGGATGCCCGCACGGGAACGGCTGATGTGGGAGGAAATGCTGAAAATTCGCTCTGCACAGAGTGCCTATGGAATGGCACTCCGCCAGTCACAGGGAGAAAAACCATGAGTCGAGTACTGATATCACTGGCTCTGCTTCTTTTCAGTGGGGGCGGGATGGCCAGTGACCATGCTGAGAACCGCCAGTTCATTCATGAGCAGCTGCAGCTGGACCGCCAGCGTTTTCGTGCCCTGCAGACGCCGGAGTTTCTGCAACAACCGCGCACCGTGGCACCCCAGGATCAGGCGTTTCTGGACGCGCAGGCCTCACAGTTCCGTCAGGCCATGCAGCCCGGGGAGCGCCCGGTGGAGTCGGCCCTGGTGTTTGTCTCCTTCTCGATGCCGCCGGATGAACTGAGGCAGCGCGTGAAGGATGCGGCAGCACTCAATATTCCGGTGGTCATCCGGGGGATGGTCAACGGCGATATGCGGGCCACAGCCAATGCCGTGGCGGATCTGGTGAAAGAGAGTAATACCGGTGGGGTACAGATAGATCCGACCACCTTTCGCAAGTACAGCATCACCGCCGTACCGGTGCTGATTGTGGCCTGTGGCAACCAGGGGGACAGGTTCGACAGGCTTCAGGGGGATCTGACCTTACATCAGGCCCTGAAGCGGGTGGCGGAAGAGGGCGACTGTGCTGACACGGCCCGGAACCTGCTGGGCGGGGAGGCGAAATGAAGCGATCTCTTTCTTTACTGATGGTGATGGCATCCTTCTGCCTTATTCAGCCACTTGCCGCGAATGACCAGTTTAATCAGGGCATGCAGCAGGGCAAGGCGAACAAAGAACAGGGGGCCAGCGCCATACAGGGTTTTAACCCTGCGGAGGCGATCCCGGGGTATACCGACTCCCCAGCTGAAAGCGGCTATTACGGAGGGGTGACCTCGTCGGGTGTGGACATGACCGCACCGGGCTCTGCGGCGCTGAACACCTCGGAGGCCGGGAAAACCATCACGGAGTCGATTCTGAACACGCCGCCGGATAACAAGCCGTCGCTGGATGCGCCGTTTATCTCGGAGGGACTGGCGATGAAAGACAAGGCGGAGACCATCACCGGCGGCGGGTTTGACGGTTGCGTGGACCAGCCTGCCAGTTTTACCGAAATCACCACTCACCAGTGCCTGCGGGATACCAAAATTGAGCAGTACTGCACACGCACCGCGACCATTACCGGGGACTGGAAAAACACCGAGGTTTACCGGTATGTGACGATTTCTCCGGGACAGTTCCGCTACAGCCAGAACGGGAAGCAACTGGTTTTCAGTGTGACCTCTCCGGTTACGGGCGTCGTGATGAATGCACAGCTGAAGGTGTATGCCAGTATGTACTTCCTTAACTCCCGCTATACCTTCATGAACAGCGTTTTTAACGTCGCGTCGGTACCGGGGGCGACGGATACGTTCACACTGAGTGGGGCTCCGGGGATGAACATCACCGAAGGACAGGTACTGACGGGCGCCGGCTGCACAGCTAACGGTAACTGTCTCAGCGGTGGTAATGGTGACCAGATGCTCTATAAGGCGCTGGCCAGCGGGAAATCGACCTTTACCCTGACCCTGTATGTCAGAGTCAGCGAGAAAGAGTGGGTGCCCCGGGTCGAGTGGTCTGAAAGCTGCCCGTTCAGTAAGACTGAGGGGGCCATGACCGGTTCACAGTGCGTGGAGCCGGGTGAGACCCGGACCGTCGTTGTGGACGGTAAGACGTACAGCATTCATCAGGACTGCTGGAAATGGCAGGACACGTATCTGACCCAGACGGAAACGGAGGGAACCTGCGGGGAATACATGAAGAACCCGGCCTGCACGGTGACGCGCAGTCAGTGTGCCGACACGGTGGACGGCTTCTGCGTCAGCCAGCAGGTGACCTACTCCTGTGAGCGTAAAAAAGAGGGCAATGGCCAGATTTGCGGTGGGGAATTTTTCTGCAAAGACGGCAGCTGTGCTCAGGCCCAGACGGGGACCAGCAATATGTTTGGTCAGGCGGTTTCGGCGCTCGCGGCAGTGGCCGCGGCCGGCGAGGATGTTGCAGAGCTTAACGGGGAAAACGTCCGGGCGTTCACCGGGAAAGCGCAGCACTGCAGGAAGATGGCGGTCGGCTTCAGTAACTGCTGTAAAGACTCCGGCTGGGGCCAGGACGCGGGGCTGTCGAGCTGCAGCAGCGAAGAAAAGGCGCTCGGCAAGGCGAAGGATAAAAAGCTGACGGTGTATGTCGGGGAGTACTGCAGCAAGAAGGTGCTGGGCGTGTGTCTGCAGAAGAAGCGCGGCTACTGCCAGTTTGAGTCAAAACTGGCGCGTATCGTCCAGGAGCAGGGCCGTCGTGACCAGCTGGGTGTCGGGTTCGGCGGGGGGAAATCGCCGGACTGCCGGGGCATTACGGTGGATGAACTGCAGAGTCTGGACTTTGGCGTGATGAACTTCAGCGACTTCTATGATGACCTCAATGCCGGCAGTGACATTCCGGAAGACCAGGCGTTGCTGAAAAAAGCGCAGGACATTATTGCAGAAAAAATGAAGGAGAACGCGCCATGAGATATGCCGCCGGTGTACTTGCCCTTCTGATAGCCACCACCCTGCAGGCCGCGCCTGAAGATGTGCTGACGCCGAACCACGCCCGGGAAGAGGGGTGGCAGTGGTACAACCCGAATGCGGCAGAGGAAGAACCTGCCCCCGCGCCAGTTCCGCAGCAGCAGAAGCGACTGTCCGGTATGACCCCGTCAGAGCAAAAGAAGGTGCTGCAGAAGGCCACGCGTGAAGCGCTCGATACCGCTATTCTGTACCCGTCAGCGGAGAACTTCAGACGCTTTATGACGCTGCAGAATTTCTGGACCGACCGGGCGACCGACTTCACCCAGACCTCAAAACTGGCGCGCCTGAAATACCCGGAACTGGATTACAACGTGAAGCGCAGCCACTACAACGGCACGGTGGAAGCCCGCCTGACTGAAGAGAAGAAGGTGCAGAGTGTGGTGATAAGCCAGGTGGCGCAACGCTACGGCCTGTTCTTCTTCTACCGGGGCAATAACGCCGTCGACAACCTGATGGCCGGGGTTATCCGTGCGTTCTGCGAAGACCGGGGCATTACGCTCATGGCCGTCAGCGTGGACGGCAAAATCAGCGACCAGCTGCCACAGAGTCGCCCGGACAGCGGGCAGGCGGAGCAGATGCGCGTCACGCACTTCCCGGCCACCTTCCTGGTCGATCCGAAAACGCACCAGTGGCAGCCGCTTGCCTGGGGCTTTATGAGCCACGATGACCTGGACCGCCAGATGGTCAGCGTTCTGACGCAGTTCAGAGCCACTTACTGATAATTCCGACCGCTAAGGTAACGTATGTATATTCCTTTACTGAAGACCGCCATTCTGATGGCGGCGATGCTGTCCGGCTGTCTTAAGGCCGGAACCCTGGATGATATCCGCGCCCTGGAGGCCACAAAGACCGGGCGTACCGCTCCGGCGCTGGACGGTCTCGCCCTGCGACAGAGCAAAACATCAATGCCGACAGCGCCGGCAGCCTCTGCGTCTCAGCAGCCGGCCCCCGTCTGGCTGCCGCTCAGTGACGGACGGCAGGTGAACCTGCAGGACTGGAAAGTGGTGCTGTTTATGCAGTCGACCTGTCAGTACTGCCGCCAGTTTGCGCCGGTGCTGAAGGGCCTGTCACAGCAGACCGGTCTCAGCGTATTCCCGGTGAGTCTTGACGGGAAGGGGGACACCGAATTCCCCGATGTGCTCCCGGCCACCCCGGATGTGATGGTGGAATATTTCCAGGGCGGTGTGCCGGTGGCGACGCCCACCACCTTTCTGACCAACGTTAACACGATGGAAACCTGGCCGCTGCTGCAGGGGGCGGCAGGGGCAGGAGAATTCCGTAACCGCCTTGATGAGGTACTCCGGATGGCGCTGGAGCGTCAGGCCGGGAAACCCCTTCCATCACCTTCTGAGGGACCACAATAATGCGACTGAAACCACTCTGCCTGGCGCTTGTGCTGGGGCTGTACAGCGCGGGTGTGGCGCATGCCGGCCTGCAGGATGACATGAACTCCTTCTTCGATGACATGAGCTATGCCAGTAACGCCACGTCTGCCAAAGCCTGGCAGGGGCAGGCGGCACGCTACGTCTCCGGCGGCTCGTTCTATGCCCGGACCGGGAACAAAAATATCCAGCTGATATCCATCAGTCTGCCGTCCATCAATGCCGGTTGTGGCGGGATTGACGTTTATCTGGGGGCCTTCTCCTTTATTAACTCCGACCAGATTATGGCCTTTGTGAAACAGACAATGGCCAATGCGGCCGGTTACTTTTTTGACCTCGCACTGGAAACCACGGTACCGGAACTGAAGGCGGCGAAAGACTTCCTGCAGAAGATGGCCGCCGACCTTAACCGGTTCAATATGTCCAGCTGCCAGGCGGCAAAAGCGCTGGTCGACAGCGTGGCGTCGCAGTGGGGGGAAAGCCAGCAGAACGTCTGCCAGTCGGTGGGGGGGCAGAAAAACATGTTCTCAGACTGGGTGTCGTCCCGTCAGGGCTGCACCTCCGGCGGTAAATACGGCCCGGTCACTGACAAGGCCAGCGGTGCTGAAAAAGACCAGGTACTGAAGGATATCAACCTGATGTGGGATGCGCTCAGTAACAGTACGCTCAGCAGCAATGCGGAACTACGTCAGTTCGCCATGAGTATCAGTGGTTCAGTGATTTTCGGCAGCAACGGGGAGGTGCGTATTCTTTCATCGCTCGCCTCAGACCGCAGCCTGCTGACGGCGATGATGAGCGGCGGCAGCGCGAAGGTGTACGTCTGCGACAACCAGAACAAGTGTCTGTCACCGTCCATGAGTAACGTGACCATATCCGAATCAAAATCCCTGATCCGAATGGTGCAGGACATGCTGACCAGCATCGAGAACAAGGCCATCACCGATTCGCCACTGACGGAGAAAGAGAAGCAGTTCATCAACAGCACCTCCATCCCCATCCTGGCCTGGATAGTGGACCAGTCGTCACTGAGCGTCTCGCAGTCCCTGTTTGCCCAGCTGACGGACTACATCGCGATCGACATTTATCTGCAGTATCTGGAAGCCGTGATGAAGGTGGTCAACGGGTCGCTGGCCACCAAAGACTATCCCGGGGCCAACATGAAAGAGCTGAAAAATGGTCTGTCCGATGCCCGACAGGCGCTCAACTCGCTGCGTATGGAAGTGCAGATTAAAGAAGATGCCCTCATCTCCGCGCAGCAGCAAATCCGCTTTATTCGTCAGCAGGTCTCCTCAAAGATGAGCGACCGTGTGCTGGGTAACTACCAGTTCAGCAGGGTGAATTAATATGGCAGTGGAAACGATTTATACCGTGGCGGGCGGGGCGTGGTTCCAGGACACGCTGAACGGTGTGGCGGCCTTCTTTAACAGCCGGGCGGGGGATGCGCTGATTGCGATGGCCACCGCCGTCTCTGTGGCGGTGGGGACGGTAACGTATGTCCGGACCCACAACCTGATGGATGTGATGAAGTGGGTGGCGTTCTATGTCATCGTCATTAGCGTCATGATTGGTGATAAAAAGAGTGTCCAGGTGGTGGATCTGTCTGAGCCTGCCGCCATTTATCAGGTGGACAATGTCCCGACCGGGCTGGCTGCGCCGGCCAGCATGATAACCCGGGTCGGGGCCGGGATGTCACAGGCTTACGATTTTATCTTTGCCCGGCCCGATGCGCTGACCTACAGCAAGACCGGGATGCTGTTCGGGGCACAGCTGGCGGCCGGCAGTACCGATTTTCGTTTTTCTGAGCCGGAAATTCAGCGTATGTTCACGGATTACGTCCACAACTGTGTGGTGGGCGATATCATGCTGAACAACAAGTACACCATCGGGGACCTGATGAATTCCCCTGATCCGTATGCGCTGATATTCAGCCGTCCCAGCCCGCTGCGCGGTCTGTACGACAAAAACCGTAATTTCCTGACCTGCGAACAGGCCGCCACCAGAATTAACACCGATTCCAGCGACATCAGCGGGGCCAACCCGCAGCCGTTCCTGCAGCAGGTCCTGAACATGACCCACGGGTTTACAAACCAGGTGTTCGGGCCGACAAACGGGAATAAAGCGGCGCTGTTCACTGAAATGCTGGGCGACAGCTACAGCTACTTCCACGGGACGTCCCTGACCTCCACCGAAATTATCCGCAAGAACGTGATAATGAACGGCCTGCGCAGCGGTCTGGAGAGTTTTTCCGCCCAGAACGGCGACACGGCGGGGCTGGTGAATGTGGCCACGCAGACCTCAATGGCCAAAATGCGTCTGTCCCAGGCAACCAGCGCCTCGGTGGCGGCGAATACGCTTCCGGTCATGTACTCCGTGCTGCTCGGTATGACCATTGCCCTGTTTCCGGTGCTGGTCACGATGGCGCTGGTGAGCGCTCTGTCCTGGACCATTCTCAAAGGTTACGTCTACACCATCGCCTATCTGCAGATGTGGCCGCTGTTGTTTTCCATTCTTAACCATGCAATGAATTTTTATCTGCAGGGCAAACTCAACGGCACGGCGGTGACGCTGGCCACTTTTGACCAGGTGCAGAACACCTACTCCGATATCGGCACCACAGCCGGCTGGCTGGCGCTGTCCATTCCGTTCATCGCTTACGGAATGGTGAGAGGGCTGGGCCAGGTGGTGTCGCAGGCGGGGAACTATCTCGGCCAGACGCTGCAGTCGGCCTCCACGCAGTCATCCTCGCAGGCCATCGACGGCAACTGGTCGTATAACAATATGACGACCGGGAATGTACAGGGTAATAAGTGGGATACCAACTACAGCCACAGCGAGGGGCATATGACCACCCAGCTGGCCAGTGGTGCCACGAAGACGCTGACCTCGTCCGGAGAGAATGTCTATAACAGTACTCAGTCCATTTCAAAACTGCCGGTCGATATCAACATAGGTAAGACCTCCTCCAGCAGCTGGCAGAGGCAATTGCGTGATTCACTGAATGAATCGCAAAGCCTCAGCAACAGTCTGTCACAGACCTCCAGCCTGGCCACCTCGCAGATGAGTCAGTGGAGCCAGCAGAGGGGCAACAGCGACACCACCGTGGCAGGCAGCGACGCTTCTGCCAGCAGTAATCTGACCAGGGCGCTGAACACCATTCAGTCGATTGGTTCCCGGTATGCCCGGGATGAAAATACCACTCTGGCGGAAGGGATTCGTGCAGCCGCAACCAAGAGTCAGGATATGAGTTTTGGTGCCGGTGCCAGTGTTAGCGGAAAATTAAAATCTGAGCGCCAGTTCGCAGGTAAAATCGCTGAATTTGCCACAGGCGTTTCAGTTGGTGCTGAGGCGCATCTGAAGGGAGAATACACTGGACGGAGCGGTTCGTCCCACGGTACCAGTTCCGATCTGACTCATCAGGGCGGGACCAGCAAAGGGTTCAGTGCTCAGGAACTGAAGGATTTCCGCGATGCAATGGACGTGGTGACCTCCAGCCGCGTGACCGACAGTGGCAGCCATACGGACAACGCATCAGCTTCCCTGGCAAACCAGTTGTCGTCCACCTTCTCCAGCCTGAAAAGCCAGGCATCGCAGTATAATGATGCGGTTACCCGCAGCCATGAATACTCGCAGCTGGCCAGCTATGCAGAGAACAACAGCGCGAACATTAACCAGAACTACTCGCAGGAATTTGTCGGGTATGTCACCAGTAAACGTCCGGGAGAGGCTGACCAGCTGCTTTCTGATGCGGCCAGCCCGGAAGTGCGGGCAGAACGCGAAAAACTGGTGCAGGCTTTTGTGGAAGAGCGCATGAAGCCGCAGCTGCTGCAGGAGTTTGAGCAGAACAGGGGCCGTACCGGCGAGGGGATGGGAAGTGTGGGGGGGGCCTCTGGTGGTGGTAATCTGCAGAGTGAATATGATACGCAACAGACACAAATGGAAAACCGGGCAAACGCTGGCGGCGTGAGACAGCAGGATGATATCAGTGGTGATGTGGCTGACAGACGCCGTCACGCCGAATCTCAGGTCAGTGATGAAAAAAATACTGTGATCTCGTCCGGCAATATACCGAAGGAAGAATACAACCGCTTGCAGAGTGAGCATGATCAGGGTAATAAAAACTTTAATGATGCTAAAGCTGCTGAGGAAGACAGACAAAAATGGGATGGTGGTAGCGGTAAAGGACTGGAAGATTTAAATAATATAAAGGATGATTTACAGAAACGGATTAGTAAACCATAAGGTGATATTCTATGAAGCGTTCAGAATTAGAGAAGGATGCGAACTTTATTCTGGTATCGATGAGTGAAAGGGATTATGAAATACCAACTAATAAAAAAATCATGGGTATGATTTTTGGTAGGTTAAAATACGTTTACCTTCTTCAGGTTGTTTTTGTTATTCTAGCTTTTGTTATTTATAAGGAGTCGGGGGATTTAGATTATCAATTTAAAAAAATAATCTATCTTAGTTTGCTTTCTTGCGCAACGATGGCATTTTTTAGTCTTGCTTTTATTGGGGCGACGTATAGTAATGTGTGTATCTTTCTAACGTTAGGAGATGATATAAGACGAGAGTCAATCTTATTGAAAATCCTTAAAAATAAAATTGAGTTTTATACACGACTATTGTTTATTGTGAACTCTCTAATTGGCTGTATTTTGCTGTGGACTGGTGAGCCTTTTGTCGCAGGGCTAGGAGTTTCATGGTTTGCTACTTTTATTATTAGCATGTTGTTTTTACAGGGATCTTTATCCCGATATATGACCCCTGCAGTAGTCAGTAGCCTGTCAAAAGTGAAAGAGTTACTCTCCGCCTCACCAAAATAAACGTTTTATCTTAGTCTGAACCTCAAAAAAAATCTTAAAGCATAGCCGTATGGTTGATGTGGTTATGCTTCTGTTTGTACATTAACGATTCCAGTACTGGTCGTGTGGGTAATGACCGTTGTACCTCCGAGCATGGCATATGACATGTGACTTATATGGAAATAAGAAAAGCTATATTAAACATAGTCTTATGCTTGTGGCAACGACCACCGCTCTCTCATCGATCCTGGTGCTCTCCGGCTGTCATGCTGAGTCGGGCGTCAGTAAGGACATAAATACTGTGATCTCGACCGGTGAGTCTGCAGACCAGGAGTACCAAAACTTACAGAGTGAGTATGAACAGGGTAATAAAAACTTTAATGATGCTAAAAACGCTGAAGAAAAAAGACAAGATGATCCGACTGGTGATAGCAGTTTGGGAAGAAAGGAATTGAATGGTGTCAAGGATAATCTGCAAAAAAAGGTTTGACCAGGATTGACGGGAGGGATAATGAAACGTTCAGAGCTGGAAAAGGATGCTGCATACATTCTGGATAGGTTTAAGCAGCTAGACTATGAGATCCCAACAAATCGAGAAATTCTGAAGAACATTTTTAGTAAGTTGGTGATTGTTTATATTCTCCAGGTTGTCTTTATTGTTATTGATGTTTTTTTAAATGCTGAATCTGGTGAGTATCATTATTTTGATACATTAGTACTGGCTATCGGGTCTAACTTTTTTTTTAGCTTTGTTTTTTTAGGTACAACATATAACCTTGTCTGTCTAAAGCTTTCGTTAGGAAGCGAAATTACAGCGAAATCGGTTTTGTTAAAGTTAGTTGAGAAAAAGATTAATTCGTATGGTTTATTTCTCCTGTCAGTCAATGCTTTAGTTGGATGCATTTTATTGTGGTCTGGTGAAAGCTTTATAGGTGGTTTGGGGTTTTCCTGGTTCGTGACGTATTTAATTAGCATGCTAACGCTACAAACATCTCTTTCTCGATATATGACCCCTGCAGTAATCAGTAGCCTGTCAAAAGTGAAAGAGTTACTCTCCGCCTCACCAAAATAAACGTTTTATCTTAGTCTGAATTTCTAAAAAATCTTAAAGCATAGCCGCATGATTGATGTGGTTATGCTTCTGTTTGTACATTAACCATACCTGTACTGAGCGTACGGGCAATAACAGTAATACCTCCCGGCATGGCAGATAGCATGCCACTTATACGGAAATGAGAAAAATTATATGAAACATAATGTTAAGCTGATGGCAATGACTGCCGTTTTATCCTCCGTTCTCGTGCTCTCCGGCTGTGGCGCGATGAGCACAGCAATTAAAAAACGTAACCTCGAAGTGAAAACCCAGATGAGTGAAACCATCTGGCTGGAGCCGTCCTCACAGAAAACCGTGTATCTCCAGATAAAAAATACTTCCGACAAAGACATGTCCGGCCTGCAGGCGAAGGTGACCAAAGCCGTCCAGGATAAAGGCTATACCATTACCTCATCCCCGGACAGCGCACATTTCTGGATTCAGGCCAATGTCCTGAAAGCCGATAAAATGGACCTGCGTACCGCCCAGGGATTCCTGAATCAGGGCTATGAAGGTGCGATAGCGGGCGCAGCATTAGGCGCGGGAATTACTGGTTATAACTCCGGTTCTGCCGGCGCAACATTAGGTGTTGGTCTGGCGGCAGGTCTGGCTGGGATGGCCGCTGACGCACTGGTGGAAGATATAAACTATACGATGGTAACGGACATTCAGATTTCTGAAAAAACCAGCGCCAGCGTGCAGACCGATAATGTCGCCGCACTGAAACAGGGCACCTCCGGATATAAAGTACAGACCAGCACGCAGACTGGTAATCAGCATAAATACCAGACCCGTATCGTGTCCTCTGCCAATAAAGTTAACCTGAAATTCGAAGAGGCAAAACCTGTCCTCGAAGATCAGCTGGCGAAATCTGTCGCTAATATTCTGTAATACCGTCAGGGTGGCCGCCAGGCCATCCTGTTTCAAATATCATTTCCTGAAATACATTACACCGTTTAATTACATCAAATAATCTGTCAGTGCGTGCGGACAGGTCTGTGTCCGGCATGTCTGCAGGTTGTCTGCCTCCGGGAAAATATAATGAGCCTGAATCCTCGCGACTTAACGCAGGGTGGTCAGGTCGCTTTCATGCGCCTGAAAATGTTCCTGCAGATAAATAATCTGATTTCTTATTACGTCATTATGGGAACGGTATTATTTGGTCTTGCCGTTTTGCTGATGCGAATGAGTATTCAGAATCTGACCAACGGCATTATTTACTGGTTCGTCCGGGTAATGTCGCCCTTTACGGAAAGAATGGTCAGTCAGCCTGTCTATACCATTCGTTATTACGAACATAACCTGCAGTACAGCGCCCGCCAGATATTGAGTGACAATTACACCGTCTATTGTGGGCTGTTGCTGAAGCAGGAACTGATCATTGCCGGTTGTGCCGCGCTGCTGGTCGCCTTTCTGGCCACATTCGCTGTGTACTGGTATCTCGGGCGTACCGGCCGTAAGCAGAGCGAAGATGAAATTATCGGGGGCCGGGTACTCTGCGAATCGCCAAAGGAAGTTGCCCGGATGATGAAGAAACGCGGGGAAGCATCTGATATTCGTATCGATGACCTGCCGCTGAAGCTGGATTCTGAAATTCAGAACTTCGCCATGCACGGACAGTATCGACCGGTAAATCCACCCTGATGCGTAAAATCCTGAAGCAGCTGCGTGACCGTGGTGACCTGGTCATCATCTACGACAAGGGCTGTACGTTCGTTGAAGATTTTTATGATGAATCCCGCGATGAAGTGCTGAACGCACTGGACACCCGTTGTCCGAACTGGGACATGTGGGAGGAGTGTCGCACGATTGCCGAACTGGAGAATGCCAGTACAACACTGATCCCGGCCAGCAGTGGTGAAGATCCATTCTGGCAGGGCAGTGCGCGCACTATCTTTGCGGAAGGTGCAGAGCGCATGCGTAAAGATCCCGACCGCAGCTACAACAAATTCCTGCGCACGTTGCTGGCAATTCAGCTGGACCAGTTACGGGCTTTCCTTGCGGGGACGCCCGCCTCCACGCTGGTTGACGGCAAGATCGAGAAGACCGCCATCTCCATCCGAAGTGTACTGACCAACTACGTCAAGGCGATGCGTTACCTGCAGGGGATCGATCGCCCGGGTCGGGAGAAATTCACCATCCGGGAATGGATGAAGGGCCAGGCTGATAAATCGAAGAATGGCTGGCTGTTTATCACCTCTGATGAACAGAACCACGAGTCGCTCAAACCACTGATATCCCTGTGGCTCAGTATTGCCGCCACCAGTCTGCTGGCGATGGGCGAGAACCGTCAGCGTCGTGTCTGGTTTTTTTATGACGAACTGGCCTCACTGCACAAGCTGGTCACCCTGCCGCGTATTATTTCAGAAGCCCGTAAGTTTGGCGGTTGCTTTGCCCTGGGATTTCAGAATTTCGCCCAGATGGAAAACATTTATGGGCCGAAAGGGGCCGCAGATATGTTCGACCTGCTGAACACCAAATTTTTCTTCCGTTCCCCGAGCGCCCAGATTGCGAAGTTTGTGGAAGAGGATATCGGGGAAACCCACCGTCTGAAATTCAGCGAACAGACCAGCTTTGGCCATGAGCAGGTGCGTGACGGGATTTCGTTTGGCAAGGAGGAAGAACGCGTCAGCATCGTCAGCTACTCCGACGTGCAGTCCCTGAACGACCTGCAGTGCTTTGTCACTCTGCCGGGAAGCTACCCGGTAGTGAAACTGACTATGAAGTATGACGCGATGCCTAAAGTGGCTGATACCATGCTGTTGCGGGATGTGCAGACCAGTCTTGATAAGAATATTGAGGATGAGCTGGTCCACCGTACAGAAGAAGAACGCCTGAGCCTGGACGGTCTGTTTACTCCCGTGACGCCGGCACCTGAAAACCCAATCCCGGAGACAACACCACCGACCGGCACCCAACCGAAGACATCGCCATCCATAGTCTCTCCTGCAACGGCCACGGTGAATACCACTTCTTCGACCGCCGCAACTGCTGGTAGCGCTGTTGCTACCGGAGGGACGGAACGAGATATCGAACAGGATCTACCTCAGGATATACCCCCGGGACTGAGCAGCGACGGTGAGGTGGTGGATTTCGCAGCGTATGAAGCCTGGGCTCAGACCTCACATCAGACTCGCGATATGACCCGCAGGGAAGAGGTCAACATTAACCATGCGACAGATAAAGCGCATGACTTTGATGACGACAGGGAGGTGTTCTGATGCTCTCCATTTCTTCCATCAAAGGGGATTCGGCCTATTACAGTCATGAAGACAACTACTATGCCAGCGGTTCGCTGGAGTCCCGCTGGCTGGGAGATGGCGCGGAGAAACTGGGCCTGAAGGGCGAAGTCGCCAACGCCGATATGGATGCGATACGTCAGGGAAAACTTCCTGACGGCAGTGACCTGTCCCGGATGGTTGATGGTGTCAACAAACACCGCAGCGGCTATGACCTGACCTTTTCAGCCCCCAAAAGTGTATCGATGATGATCCTCATTGGTGGTGATACCCGCCTGCTGGATGCGTGGAACCGCAGTGTGGAAAATGGCATGAAAGAGGTTGAGAAGCTTATCAGCGCGCGCATCACGGACGGTGGAAAAACCGACACCGTTCTGACGGGAAACATGGTGGCCGCACTGTACAACCATGATACCTCCCGTACTTTAGATCCGCAGATCCATACGCATGCGCTGGTTTTCAATACCACGTTTGCGGAAGACAAATGGCGGGCGCTGGCCAGCGATACACGAATGAAAACCGGATTCGGTGAAAATCTGTATGCGCTGCAGGTGGCGATCGGAAACCTCGTACTGCAACCATTCAGACAGGAGGCGGAAAAACTCGGTTATGAAACAGTTGCAGCCGGTAAAAATGGTCTCTGGGAGCTGAAGGATGTTCCCGTGGCGCCGTTTTCGACCCGAAGTCAGGCTATCAGCGAAGCGGCAGGGCCTGATGCGTCCAAAAAATCCCGCGATGTTGCCGCACTCGATACCCGCCAGGCAAAAGCCTGGGCCGACCCGGATCTGCTGAAAGCTGAATGGCGCAGGCGGCTGACCGATGAAAAATTCGATATCGATAACTACATCAGCCAGGCGCAGACGCGGGCAGAACCACCTGGTCCTGTTGTTGGTGGCACTGAGGGTATTCGCTCAACAGGCCAGCCCGCCAGTGCGTCTTCCGCTCAGATTTCAGAATCAGACGTGCAGAAAGCCGTCAGTGACACGATTTCGGCCCTGTCAGACAAAAAGGTCCAGTTTACCTGGTCCGAAATGCTGGCCGGCACGGTCAGTCGTCTGCCCTCCGCACCAGGTTTGTTTGATCAGGCGCGCGCCGGTATTGAGGCCGCGATTGAAGGGCAGCGTCTTATCCCTCTGGACCGTGAAAAGGGCATTTTTACCTCTGATATTCACCTGCTGAACGAACTCAGCGTCCATCAGCTGGCGCGCACGGCCATCCAGGAACAGACCGTTCTGGTCTTTCCTGAACGGGCAAAAGAACGCGATATGCCTGCGGGTGATGCTGTCTCTGTACTGACGCAGGATAAAAGCCCGGTGGCCATTCTCAGCGGTCGCGGGGGCGCACAGGCCCTGCGGGAGCGCGCGGAAGATGTGGCGATGATGGCCCGCGCACAGGGACGGGAGGTGATGGTGGTGGCAGCCGACGGTCGCAGTGGCCAGTTTCTGTCAGAAAGCCCGCATCTGGCAGGCCAGGTGATGCTGCGCTCGCAGATGAACGCTGACACCGTACTGCCGGTGCAGGGGACGGTTATCGTCGACCGGGCGGAGCGACTGTCGCTGAAAGAGACCGTCCTGCTGCAGGAGAAAGCGCTCAGCGCCGGGGCGCAGCTGATTTTTATGGATACGGAGAATCGCCAGGGGACGGGGAATGCCCTGTCGGTGCTGAAAGAGGCGGATATTCCACAGTACCGGTTTTACGGTACGCAGCTGCCGGAGGTACGACTGGTCAGCGAGGCGGACAAGCGTACCCGTTATGGCCAGCTGGCGCAGGAGTACGTGCGCCTGTCTGCTGAAGGGCGGGATGTCGTGGCCCAGGTGACCGGTGCCCGGGAACAGCAGCAGCTGACGGAGGTTATCCGGGATATGCGCCGTGATGCGGGTGAGCTGGGCCGGGAGCAGGTGACACTCCGGGTCCTGGAGCCGGTGTGGCTGGACAGCAAAACCCGTCATCAGCGTGATAACTACCGGCCCGGGATGGTGATGGAGCAGTGGGACGCTGAGAAGAAAACGATGACCCGGCACACCATTGACCGGGTGGCTGAGGCCACTAACAGCCTGGTGCTGCAGGGGGAAGACGGTAATCGTCTGACCCTGAAGGTGACGCAACTGGACGGCAGCTGGAGCCTGTACCGCAGCCGGACACTGGAGGTTTCTGAAGGGGACCGCGTCAGGGCGCTGGGGCGAGAGCTGAAGGGAGCCATCAAAGCGAAAGAGCAGTTCACCGTGGCGGGGCTGGAAAATGGCGTGGTACGGCTGCGCAGCGGCGACCGGGAACTGCGTCTGCCCACTGAACGGGCCGTGAAGCTGGCCCATGACTATGTGGAAGGGACCGGAGCGGGTACCAGCGCGTCGCGCACGGTACTGGCCGCCGTCGGTCCGCGCGGGCTTAATAAACAGACCCTGAACGCGCTGGCGCAGAGCGGCAGCGACATCCGGATTTATACGCCGCTGGAAGGCCGGCAGGCAGCACGCAAAGTGGACAGTGTGTCTGCCGTGCGACTGGCCAGTGACCAGGTCCGTCAGTCGACCGGCGAGGCAAATCTGGATACCGCCATACAGGCCAGTCGTGACCGCCTGATGTCGGATGCAGAGCAGGCGGTGAGTCTGGCCATCCCGCGCGCGCAGCAGGGACAGGTACACCTCAGTGAAATTGCCTTGCTGTCAGAAGCGATAAAATCCGGTCAGCCGCTGACTGATGTCCGGACTGAAATCGCCCGGCAGGTGGACAGCGGGGAGCTGATACAACTGGATTCAGTTTCCGGGGCGGGAAACAGGGTGCTGGTTCCGCGAGTGGCGTATGAGATGGAAAAGACCATCATCCGCCATATTGCTGAGGGTAAGGGGGCGGTACAGCCCCTGATGGCGCTGACGCCTGCCTCAGTGCTGGCCGGTCTGACTGCAGGCCAGCGGGAGGCCACGCGGACAGTGCTGGAAAACACCGACCGCTTTATGGCCATTCAGGGGTATGCCGGGGTGGGGAAAACCACCCAGTTCCGGGCGGTGATGGGTGCCCTGAACACCCTGTCTGAATCCGTGCGCCCGCAGGTCATTGGCCTGGGACCCACGCACCGGGCCGTGCATGAGATGCGTGAGGCCGGGGTGGAAGCACGAACGCTCGCCAGTTTCCTCAGCGAAACCCGGCTGGCCATACAGGCCGGGGAAACACCGGACTTCCGCAATGTCCTGTTCCTGACCGATGAGAGCTCGATGGTGGGTAACCGTGATATGGCCGAGCTCTATCAGCTGGTTGCCGCAGGCGGCGGACGAATGGTCTCCAGCGGGGATACCGCGCAGCTGCAGGCCATCTCAACCGGTCTGCCGTTCCGCCTGGTGCAGCAGCGCAGTGCCATCGATACGGTGGTGATGCAGGAGATTGTCCGCCAGACCCCTGCACTGCGCCCGGCGATTGAAAGCATCATCGCCGGCCAGGTTGATACATCACTGCGCCAGGTGGATGACGTCAGCCCGCAACAGGTACCACGTCAGGAAGGAGCCTGGGTGCCTGGGAATTCCGTCATGGAAATCCGTGCGCCGAAAAAGGGCCAGGAGCAGGATACTCCCGCTGCCGATGAACAGACTCTGACACCAGAGCAATTGTCACTGGTCCGGACCGACATCATTGAAGCCATTCGGGATGACTGGATGGGGCGCACCCCGGAGGCGCAGCAGCAGACGCTGGTTGTGGCAGAACTCAACGCCGACCGTCATGCCATCAATGATGCCATACATGCCGCCCGGCATGAGAAAGGCGATACAGGTGCTGAAGAACGCACGTTCACCGTCCTGGAGCCGCTCCGGGTGCCTGACAACGCCCTGCGTGCGGCTGAAACCTTTGCTGAGTACACCGGCGCCGTGGCCATGATGAACGAGCGCTACTGGACTGTGGCGGAGGTGGATATGCAGGACGCCGTGGTCACGCTGCGTAATGCTGACGGGGAGTCGTTGCTGATCTCTCCTCAGCAGAACACTGCACAGGATATTTCCCTCTTCACACCCCGCGATCTGACGATCAGTCAGGGGGACAGGGTGCGCTTTACCCGCTCGGACACCGACCGCGGCTATGTGGCCAACAGCCTGTGGGAGGTGGCCGGGTTCACTGACGACGGGGCCATCCGCTTTCGCCAGGGAGATCAGGAGAAAATTGTCGACCCGCAGGCCATGACGGAGGACCGTCATATTGACCTCGCCTATGCCCTGACGGTGTATGGCGTGCAGGGGGCCAGTGAACGCTTTGCCATTGCCCTGACCGGTACCGAAGGTGGCAGGAAAAGAATGGCGTCTCTGGAGTCCACTTATGTGACGCTGTCACGAGCAAAAGAGCATGTGCAGGTCTATACCGACGATCTGGCTGGCTGGAGTACCGATGCCCGGCACTCAAATGCCGGACAGACCGCTCACGACCTGCTGCACCAGAAAAGTGACCACGAATCCGACACCGGCAACCGACTGCTGGCCACCGCCTCACGACTGGATAAAACAGCACTTGGACGCAGGGTTCTGGCGGAAAACGGCCTTGAGGGTGAAACAATGGCGCGCTTCATTGCTGCCGGCAGGAAATACCCGACACCTTATGTAGCCCTGCCGGCGTGGACCCGTCACGGAAAAGAAGCCGGGGCACTGCTGACCGAAATCCGGATTGAGGATGACGGGATGCGCGTGGTGCTCAGTGATGAGTCCCGGCTGCGTGGTGGGGAGGATGCGCAGTTTGCCGGCCTGCAGGCCAGCCGTAACGGACAGACACTCATTGCAGATAATGCACAGACGGCGCTGCGCCTGGCACAGGAGAACCCGGAGAGCGGGGTGGTGATACGCCTGCACGGTGAAGAACGGTTGCTCAATGCAGCCCGCCTGACCGGGGGACGAATCACGGAGCCTGATGAGGTTGCACGAACAGTGCGCAGTGTGGCGGAGGCTGAATCGACGGCGAAAGCGGAAGACCCCATTACGCTGCCTCCGGATGAGCAGCAGAAACTGGCCGAGGCACAGGAAAAAGCTGCCCGGGAGCTGGCGGAGCAGGCCCGGCAGGAACTGCTGCCGGCAGTGCCGGGTGAGGAGAGCACCAGACCCGAAACACGGTTGTCTGCCGATGAAGAACGTCTGCTGCGTGACGGTACAGCACGGGGAGAACGTGAGCTGGAAGAGGCTATTCAGGAAGCGGTGGCTGACGGTCGGGGTATCCGCCAGCAGGTGCGCGAACAGATGCAGCGTACCGAGCGTGAGTGGGTGGTGAATGTACCGGAAAAAGACATTGAGCTGGAAAAAACGCTCGGTGGGGACTGATTCAGGGAGGATATGTATATGTTTACCGGAATATTCATCATTGCCGTTCTGCTCGCCGGATTTGTGGTATTGCTCAGGCAGGCCGGTTCGGCCCGGCATCCGCTTTTGCAGATGCTGCGTGAAAAAGGGATTCGGCCGGGCAAAACTGAACTGTTGCTGTGCCGCCGACCGTCGTTCGTCAGTGCCGGTCAGCTGATGACGGAGCGGGAGCAGCGTTTTCTGCGCCGGCTCGACAGGGTGACCGATACCCGCCAGTGGCGGCTGTGTCCGCAGGTTCGTGTGGCCGATATCGTCAGAGTGGCGCCCGATCGTAAGTCCGGGAGCCGTGAATGGTGGCAACTGTTCCGCCTGGTATCGCAGTGGCACTGCGATGTGGTTATCACGGACCGCACCGGAAGAATCATTGTGGCAGTGGAGCTGGACGACCGTTCCCATCAGGCGCCGAAATGTCAGCGACGTGACCTGCTGCTGGAAGAGGTGCTGAAACAGGCGGGTATCCCGCTGCTGCGTGGCGATGATGAGCAGCTACTGGCTGAGCGCGTCAGGGCACACCTTTGTGCACAACGACCGGAGACTGCGGCATGAGTCCGGGGAAATCTGTTGCCCTGCATCCTTTCAGGCCGGTCCTGAATTTCTCCGCGCTGCAGCGCGATGTCATCCGGATGGTCGCGTTTATGGCAATGGTGGGGGACCACATCGCCACTGCCTTCCAGCTGGATATGCCCTTACTGAACATGGCCGGGCGTTGTGCATTCCCCCTGTTTGCGCTGGTCAGCGGCTGCAACATGGCAGGCAAAACTCTGCGTCAGCACAGCCTCAACCGCCTGTGGCTAATGGCATTCATGGCCCAGCCGGGTTACTGGCTGGCCTTCCGGGAAGCGGGGCTTATCTGGTGGCAACTCAATATTCTGTTCACCTTCGTCGTTGTCATGCAGGTGGCCCGCTTCCTGCAGGCGGCGACCGTGCTTAATGGCGTTGCGGCGTTCACGGCCCTGATGGGGTATCTGCCGCTGAGTTCGGCCAGTTACGGTATTCCCGGTCTGCTGATGCTCGCCGGGGCGCTGCTGGTCTGGCAGGTCAGGGACTCGCTTCAGCCTGGCGTGTTTGCCATCTGGCTGCTGCTGGTTGCCCTGCTCAATGCCCGTCACGGTGATGTGATGATGCTCTCCGGAGTGATTCTGACGCTGGCGGTGCTGTTCTGTGTACATCTGGTGGTGCCGGCTTCCGGACGACGCCTGCAGGCCGGGCGCTGGTTTGCACCAGCGTATGCCCTCCATCTGCTGTGTATTGGTTTTCTGGTCAGTGTTCTCTGACCTGTCTTTACTGTTGCTTCAATCAAACAAAAGGAATTCACATGAAAAATAAGCAAATCGTTTTATCTGCGGTTATCTCCGGTTGCCTGTCATTAAGCGGGCCGACGTTTGCTTCGTCAAAAGGGCCTGTACTTATCCATTCAGAACTACCTGAACAAATTATGGCAGAGCCTACCGCGGTGCCTGAGCAGGTCACGACTAACGTGCTTCTGCGACAGATTCTGGCGGAGGTGATAAAGGTAAACAGCCTGAAGGAGGATAACCGCTGTAGCGATGGTGAGAAGAAGTATTCTCCGGGTTACATCATCAGCGTTGGCAATAAAACGCTGCGATGCGATATCAGCAAGGACTACCCGCAATGGATCGAGGGGAACAAAGCTTGAGGGCCGAAAAAACTTCCGCATGATCCTGTTTGTTCAACTAAACGGCCTGACGCCTCCGCAGCGCGTCGTTGTCCAACCCCGGCAATCGGGGAAAAGCAAGTTTTCCCCGATTCCGGCGTTTCTGAATACATCCAGCGAAGGAAATACCATGCAAATAATGTCTAAAAAACATATGTGCCGATGGTTTCTGCCCAGTCTGCTCGGTCTGGTTCTGTGCGTGCCAGTACCGAATACTTACGCAGCCACCGTTGAGGCAGGATTTTCTCCGGAAGGTACAGCTCTCCAGCTGGTTCTTAAGACAATTGAGACCGCGCAACAGGAAATCCGTCTGATGGGCTATTCCTTCACCTCTCCGGAGGTGGCCAGGGCACTAGTCAGGGCAAAACGTCGGGGTGTAGATGTGGGCGTGGTTCTGGACTGGAAAGCTAATACCGGAAAGAACAACAACGCCAGTAAAGCAGCCATGAACATTCTGGTTGGTGCTGGTATCCCGGTTCGTACAGTCAGTGCCTACAAAATTCTCCATGACAAAGTGATCGTCGTTGATGGCCGCAACACCCAGGTCGGCTCCTTTAACTTCAGCCGGGCTGCAGACCGTTCGAATTCAGAGAACGTGCTTGTCGTCTGGGATGACCCAGTCTTAGCCCGCAGCTACCTGAACCACTGGACATCCCGCTGGGCGCAGGGAACGGACTGGAAACGGACGTACTGACATCCCAAAAACGATCCTGAAACGTAAACCGTGCGCCAACACAGGTTACGTTCATAAAGTAAGTCGCTGATTTCAGGAATCTGTAGTATTCTCTGCAAACGATCCAAGTTTGATCCTTGAGGAGGCAGAGATGTCGCAGATCGATAATGCAGTAACTTCCTCATCGAAACGAGCTTACCGAAAGGGTACGCCTCTTAGTGTAAGTGAGAGGAAAATGCGTTCGGTATCCCGTAAAAGGGAGACTCATAAACCTGTAAATGTGTTCATCCAGAATTCTCACAAAGATAAACTGGACGCATTTTGTCAGGAGAATGGGTTAACTCAGGCAGAAGCGATAGAGCTGCTCATAAAACGAGAATTGTTAGGTGAGTAGTCACATTCCTTGATCGAACTGTCTTTGAATGCTAAATTCCTGTTCGTATAAAGAATTTTGATGGCTGGCCACGCCGTAAGGTGGCAGGGAACTGGTTCTGATAGGTATCAACCTGGGACCAGAAAAGCAAAAACCCCGATAATCTTCATCTAGTTTGGCGACGAGGAGAAGATTAACGGGGCCTACTTAAACTGTATAGCCACCAATCAGGCTATGCAGGGAGTATAGTTTTATGCTCAGAAAAGTTCAATACTTGTTTCTGCGCCATTTACTCCTTCCGTGCATTGTAAGTGCAGGCGGGTTTGAATAGCGGAACATTTTCCGATGCTACCTATTTCGACTGGTCGGAATACGACTCAGTAAACCAGCGTGAAGCACGCGGTTCTGCTGTTGTTTCTCCGAAGCGTACTCGCCGTCGTCGCGGAACACACTCGACGGCGTGTAAGTGTGCTGATCCTAAATATCTTCGACCTGCGAACTTTAGCGAGCTCCCGAAAGTACTTCGGGACGGGTATCATCGTGCCCAGAAACGCCGTTTCTCGCGGCATCCGTATTTCGTGCATATGCGCACAAATGCTGGCCGTGAGCGCGATTTCCGACAGGAACGCCAGCATCTCCTCGATGCACTGGCCGTTCTGCTGGTCAGCGGCTGCGACATTGCCACGTTTAACGTCGCCCTCAACAGTTCACAGATATGCAAGGCATTAAGTCCAAAAGATTCCCGGGGTGAGGTAATACCTGGTGAAGAGGTCACGCCTTCCCGCATTTGCCGCGCACTCGATCTGTTAGAAAATTACGGCCTTATCGAGCCGTACATGCGTCGCCTGGACCCGTACACAAAAACATACCTCCCGCGTCATGTCACGTTAACAGAGCAGTTTTTCAAGCTCCTCCAGGTCAATCTCGATCTGCTGTTCAAAGAGCGTGAAGAACGTCTGCGCGCGCTGGCTGAGGGGATTCTTGCCCCTGGCGAAGTGATGTCCGTAAAAGCGGCCAGACAGCGCTTCTTTGACGAGAAAGTGGCGCAGGCCCTGAAGGTTCGCCGCGAGCGAGCGATAGAACAGAAGCGCCTTTCCAGAATTGCGCGTTCTACCCAGCTCGATGACCGGCAGTTCCAGATTGCAGCCTGGCTGATCAACACGCGGCCGGAAGTCTCAGGCATGACTCCGGATGATTTCGAGTTGCTGGTCTATCATTACCTGCGTCAGATCAAGCTCAATTTTGACGCTGAGCCACCAGGCTAACTTAACGCTCACTCCACGTTTTTCCTCTACCGCCGCTGGCGGTTTTTGTGCTTCCCCGCGTTTAAAAACAGGCTAAAAAACAATCAATAAAGCCTGCCGTTACGACACGCATTACCGGCGAAACCCCCCCTGATGATGCAACCTGGTCATGTCCCTGTAGTTATGCACAAATATCCGCAAACATAGAGGACTTCTTACCGGCAATGACTCGAAGTATTACCCGCAAGTTTTTCTTAATCTTCTGGTAGCCCTGGGCTCTTTCTTACCAACGAACGCTTACGCGCCTTGCCCTTTTTAAACATTCAATTAAAAACGGATCTTATTCAGTCCCGCTTTCCTGTGGAAAACGGGGATAATGTCCGCCCTTGCAGCGGACTACGTCCGCGCCGGTTCGGAAACAGCAAATGTACCTCCCGCCACTACGCGGCGGGCATCAGTCAGAAGTAAATAGTTACAACATCCAAAATATTTACGCAAAGACGTGAACCGTGCACACCTGAACCATCACAGCCCATCCCACCACTGAAAAGCGAGGCCGCCCCGGCCCAAAGGGCCGGAACAACATCGCTTTTAATGCTGGATGATGTAACTAAACATTTGAGTGGCTGCCAGTAACATCGCGGCAGGTTCTCAATACAGCCCCCGGGCACCGGCCTTGCCGGCGCCACGGCTCCGGAAATCACGCGCTGTACGTCGCAAGCGCCGTACAGCCCGCTCACCGGAGTTAAAAGGGCTTAATGAAACCACATCATAGCTATAAGCGGGTTATGGCTTAGCAGGGCGAAGGGATGGATTGGTGGAACCTATCAACAGCGTAACCGGCTGCGCCGGGCTACGGCGCCATTAACAACCGTGCTCTGGTCAACTTCTGAGGGCGCCTCTATGCGCCTTTGGCGCATTCCCGGAATGCCTGCGCGCTGCTCGGCATTCTTAACCCGAATATTGAAGCAGCATTTCCGGCTACGCCGGGTCCCGGCGCCACTCACCATCAGTATTCTGTTTACCACCTGCTGGCGCCTCCATGCCGCCTGGCGGCATTCGTGACCACAGCTTATGCTCAGCAGTAGAAATACTGACGTTAAGCCTCTGCCGTAGTATATTTTCGCGATTATCCTTAGCTACGCTAAGGCTGGCCGGACGTGATCAGGACTAATATGACCATCAGGGAAAGCATATGAGCGATGAACCGGGAAGAGGTAAATTTGTCGATCAGGCAGCAGAAGCCAGGCCTTCTGTCTGGCGCAGAACAGCTGGCTGGATACGTGACGAGATTCTCCATTCTCTGGGACGGCCCGCCCGCCTGGAGGGTGCGATTGCTTCCGGGCAGCTAATTCCCTGTCCGATCATCGCCCCTGTCGACACGTTCTGGACACGGTCGGTGGTCTACTGGCAGGACTGGCTGTCTTTTTCTCTGTCATCATTTCATTCCCGTCCCTGGACGATCGACTACCGCAAACCGGGCTACCAGCGCCGGCTCGAAAGCCATTCACTTGCTGTTCCTGAGGTTCAGCAACTGATTAGAAAAGAAAATATCCCTCATTTTTCATGCGATATCACAGATATTCGGGGGATTTCGGCCTCGAAATCTATGGATCATGATATCCGGGACATCGATGAGTTTCCTGTACTGAGATGCCGTGAGCTGGCTGAACCTGTGACTGAAGAGCACCTGCGAAAAAATATGCGTCACTGGGAATTACGGCTCGACCGGATGCTGTTTGCTGAATATCCGTGGGCAGAGCGGAGACTCTACTGGCTGAACGACGGTGGCTCACACCATTTTGGCGCTGCCCGTTATCAGGCATGCCGCCTGGGCATTGCGGTTCCGCTTACCGGCAGACTCTGTCGCTACGGTGTAAACTTGCCGATGATCTCCGCTATACGTCAGCAATGGCATCTGTTTGCTATTCCGGCAGATGAACTCTTCGGCAGCTTTTTCGACGCCATGAATGCCTTTGAATGCCCGTTTGGTAATTCCGGTTTGCCGCGTCACATGCATGATACGGATAAGTCAGGAGTTGCTCTCAAACTGGTCTGGCTTGAACGTGGCCATCCCAGAGCCAGTGCTGTAGCTGATGTACTTTCAGCTGCAGGCTTTCCTGATTTCGGTAAGCAGCTCCAGCAGCTGGCCAAAGAACCTTCACCACGTTAAATAAGCCTGATTTATTTTCACTGACTTATGTGATTAATGCTAATGTATGCGTACATTAGCATTAATGATGCATTTAATCCGCTGCGCCTTTCTGCCTGTTCTGATTTTTCCGGTAGTCCTGCTTCACTCTCCCGATATTCTTCAGGACTGTCTGCCAGTGGTCGTCTGCCTGCTGCCGGTAGCGTTCGGCAACGGCAGCAATAATGTCAGGATCACTGTCATGGCTGCGGTGCATGCGTCCCTTCTGGCCAAAGATATCAACAATAATATTCTGGCTGCCCTGCCTGTCGAAAAGATGAGCGCACAGGCGCTTTACAACCAGCGGAGTATAGTCCAGCCCGGCCTCATCAGCGATCCGGAAGAAGAAGTACAGCATCTCATACGTTTTGTAGCGCTTGACGGCCGCACTGAGTCTGGCGGCCCGTTGTGGCGCTTCCCAGGTGTCATCCCTGTAGTTGGGGTTCGCTTGGAAAACGGAAAATATCCCACGCTAAGACTGTTTCTTGTACCAATTGATGTCGACAGCGCGTAATGACCAGTATCTTCCGGATCTCTGATTGAGGTGAGTAGGCGGGGTTGAAGCCTAATGGGTGAAAATATAAGCCAGGAACTTAGTTGTAAGATTTTTAACCTATGCATCAATAGCAAGTTCTAGTGAACTTACTCTGGTTTTATTACCGGGTTTGTTAACTTCAAAAGTACGATAAACCGCGTGGATACTGGCTTCAATGAAAAGAGTCCACAAAACCCTCGTTTTCTTTGCCTCGTAAATCTGTTCAAAAAACACACCTAACATGCACTTGGCCACTGCAGGGTTTTAAACCCCCTGAGCCTACCAGGTTTTAAAATCCAATTGATCATTTCAATAGTTCTTGTAGCATTGAATTATGAAAAAAGACACCGCAACTCACGTTTTTGAATCTCTGGCTTCGGGCATCCGACTGGATGTCTATCGCTTGCTGGTGAAAGCCGGACCACAGGGGATGGTAGCGGGGCAAATTGCCACAAGCCTTGCCATTGTTCCAAATAATTTGTCATTTCATCTCAAGGCTATGACCCGTGCTGAATTGCTATCGGTTGAGCAGGAAGGACGTTTCCAGCGTTATCGGGCCAACATCCCTTTGATGCTGGAGTTGATAACTTTCCTGACTGAAGAGTGTTGTTCTGGTCATCCGGAAAAATGCATATCTCTGTACTCCGATCCCAGTTTCTCATCCACAGAACCACCGGCACCCACCAGGATAAAATGTGAGGACTAGTCTAATGAACATATTGTTTCTGTGTACCGGTAATTCTTGTCGATCCATTCTCGCCGAAGCGACATTCAACCATCTGGCACCAGAAGGCTGGCATGGCATGAGTGCCGGGAGTCATCCGACGGGTCAGGTGCATCCCCGCTCACTTGCTTTACTGGCTCGTGAAGGCATCGCCACCGAGGGGTATTGCAGTAAGTCGTGGGAAAACCTACCCCAAGTGCCGGATATCGTCATCAGCGTCTGTGGCAATGCTGCCAATGAAACCTGCCCGGCCTATTTGGGGCCTGTATTGCGAACTCATTGGGGAGTTGAGGACCCTGCTCATGTCACAGGGACGGACGAGGAAATCGATGCAGCTTTTGTAACGGCATATACCATTTTGCGTGCACGTATCGAGGCGTTTTTTGCTCTTCCACTGGCAAAATTGCAGCAGGATAAAACCATGCTGAAAGCCGAGCTGGACCGTATCGGTAATCTGGCGGGTTAAGTATTTAGTCTGCTTTTTTTAATTTATTAGGAGCGAAAACAATTACATGAGCAAGTTATATCATGCACTAATACCGGGCCATATTTATTGTGGCGGCGCTAATGATATCCCGCAGATGGTGGATGAAGATGGCATCGAAGTGGTGGTTGATTTACGTGCCGAATCAACGGGCTGTGCTGCACATCAACCAGAGGTGCAGTGGGTACATATTCCATTGAGTGATCATGCCGAAGAACCTGAGGAGCAACTGTTCCGTGATGCAATTCGCGCGGTAGTGAATGCCTATCAAAATGGTCATAAAGTGGCATTTCATTGTGGCGCAGGCAGGGGACGAACTGGAACTGTGGCAGCAGGCGTCTTGCTGGAATTAAAAATCAGCAAAACCTTACCGGAAGCGGTTGAGCGGGCTAAATCTATTCGACCGGTACTCAATATCAAGCCAATTCAGTATCAGGCGTTAGGTCTGCTCTACCCTGAGCCCAACTAAAGAAAAGACTCCAGTTTTCTGCTGCTCATACTAGCGTCATGCTGGAGTTTTTCGTTCTTAATGCAAGCTGAGCCACCCAATACACATATGGATATACAAATATAATTTTGACATCATGCAGCAGTGGGAGGACACTACTTCATAAAAGCAGGAGGACTTATGCCACCAATTTCATCACTTCAACTCTTCAAGAATCTGTCCGATGAAACCCGTCTGGGTATCGTGTTGCTGCTCAAGGAAATGGGAGAGCTGTGCGTATGCGATCTTTGCTCGGCGCTGGATCAGTCACAACCTAAGATCTCCCGCCATCTGGCGATGCTGAGAGAAAGCGGGATTCTTCTTGATCGAAAACAAGGGAAATGGGTTCACTACCGCTTATCTCCACATATTCCTTCCTGGGCTGCTCAGATTATTGAGCAGGCCTGGTTAAGCCAACAGGACGACGTTCAGGCCATCGCCCGTAAGCTGGCTTCAGCTAACTGTGCTGGTAGCAGTAAGGCTGTTTGCATCTAAAAATTTGCCTGAACATATATGCTTTATCAAATGTGAGGTATTGAAATGAAAACGTTAACTGTATTTGACCCAGCGTTGTGTTGCAGCACCGGTGTCTGCGGTACAGATGTTGATCAGACTCTGGTTGATTTTTCTGCAGATGTGCAATGGCTGAAAGGGCGTGGTGTTCAGATCGAACGTTACAACCTGGCACAACAGCCGATGAGCTTCGTTCAGAACGAGAAGGTGAAAACATTCCTTGAAGCTTCTGGAGCAGAAGGGCTTCCGCTGTTGTTGCTGGACGGCGAAACGGTGATGGCAGGACGTTACCCAAAACGCGCTGAACTGGCTCGCTGGTTTGGCATTCCGCTGGAGAAAGTGGGATTAGCGGCTTCAGGCTGCTGTGGTGGCAATACTTCTTGTTGTTAAGTATGTCAGGAGGACATATGAAATTCTTACAGAACATCCCCCCTTATCTGTTTTTTACCGGTAAAGGAGGCGTTGGTAAAACCTCTATTTCCTGTGCCACGGCGATCCGTCTGGCAGAACAGGGTCAACGGGTGCTGCTTGTCAGTACTGACCCCGCCTCAAACGTAGGCCAAGTCTTTGGCCAGACTATTGGCAATACCATTCAGCCAATAGCCTCTGTTCCTGGATTGTCGGCACTTGAGATTGATCCGCAGGCCGCTGCTCAACAGTACCGGGCCAGAATCGTTGACCCAATTAAAGGCATCCTGCCTGATAACGTCGTGAGTAGCATCAACGAGCAGTTGTCGGGAGCATGCACAACAGAGATTGCTGCATTTGATGAATTTACAGGGTTGTTGACTGACGCATCTCTACTGACCCGTTTCGATCACATCATCTTTGATACTGCGCCGACGGGCCACACTATTCGCCTTCTTCAGCTTCCCGGAGCCTGGAGCAGCTTTATTGAAAGTAATCCGGATGGCGCTTCCTGCCTTGGACCAATGGCTGGCCTGGAAAAGCAGCGCGAACAGTATGCCCATGCCGTTGAAGCGTTGTCAGATCCAGCTCGTACCCGACTGGTTTTAGTTGCCCGACTGCAAAAATCTACGCTGCAGGAAGTCGCCCGAACTCATTTAGAACTCGCCGCAATCGGCCTTAAAAATCAGTACCTGGTCATCAACGGCGTTCTGCCCAAAACTGAAGCGGCAAACGATACACTGGCTGCGGCAATATGGGACCGTGAACAGGAGTCGTTGGCCAATCTTCCTTCTGATCTCTCCGGGCTGCCAACTGACACGTTATTCCTCCAACCGCTCAATATGGTTGGCGTGTCTGCATTAAGTGGGCTTCTCTCCTCTCAGCCTGAAACAGTATCCTCTTCTGAAGAATACATTCAGCAACGACCTGAAATTCCGTCGCTCTCAGCGTTAGTCGATGATATTGCCCGTAATGAACATGGGCTGATTATGCTTATGGGTAAAGGTGGTGTGGGGAAAACCACGATGGCGGCTGCCATTGCCGTCAGACTGGCGGATTTGGGATTTGATGTCCATCTGACAACCTCAGATCCAGCAGCGCACCTCAGCACAACCCTGAACGGCAGTCTTAAGAATCTACAAGTCAGCAGGATAGATCCTCACGAGGAGACGGAGCGCTATCGCCAGCATGTCCTTGAGACAAAAGGAAGAGATCTGGACGATGCAGGGAAACGCCTGCTGGAAGAGGATTTACGCTCTCCCTGCACCGAAGAAATTGCGGTTTTCCAGGCCTTTTCACGCGTGATTCGTGAAGCGGGTAAACGCTTCGTGGTCATGGATACCGCACCGACCGGGCACACGTTACTGTTGCTGGATGCTACCGGCGCGTATCACCGCGAGATTGCCAAGAAAATGGGAGAAAATGGTCACTTCACCACTCCGATGATGCAACTACAGGACCCGGAACGAACCAAAGTATTACTGGTCACGCTACCGGAAACCACGCCGGTACTTGAGGCGGCAAATTTACAGGCCGACCTTGAACGTGCAGGAATTCAACCCTGGGCCTGGATTATCAATAACAGCCTTTCTATCGCGGATACCCGTTCACCGCTGCTCCGCTTGCGGGCGCAGCAGGAACGTCCGCAGATCGAGAGCGTTAAAACCCAGCATGCCAGCCGTGTAGCACTTGTACCCGTACTGGCATCAGAACCAACCGGCATCGATAAACTCAAACAACTCGCGGGTTAATTATTGCCATCATTCAGGGCAGCATTGCTGCCCTTTCAGGAGGTTTTATGTTACTGGCAGGAGCCATTTTTATCCTGACCATCATATTGGTTATCTGGCAGCCGAAGGGATTAGGGATTGGCTGGAGCGCCACGCTGGGGGCCGTACTGGCTCTGGCATCGGGTGTGATACACATTGCTGATATTCCGGTGGTGTGGAATATCGTCTGGAATGCGACGGCAACCTTTATTGCCGTGATCATCATCAGCCTGCTGCTGGATGAATCCGGCTTTTTCGAATGGGCGGCGCTGCACGTCTCCCGCTGGGGCAACGGTCGTGGCCGTTTGCTGTTTACGTACATCGTTTTGCTGGGTGCGGCGGTAGCGGCACTGTTCGCCAACGATGGCGCGGCGCTTATTCTGACGCCGATTGTTATCGCTATGCTGCTGGCGCTTGGATTCAGTAAAAGCACCACCCTGGCATTCGTGATGGCCGCAGGGTTTATTGCCGATACCGCCAGCTTGCCGCTTATCGTATCGAACCTGGTCAATATCGTTTCGGCTGATTTCTTCAAACTGGGATTCACGGAATATGCCTCGGTGATGGTGCCGGTGGATATCGCCGCTATTGTCGCCACGCTGGTGATGCTGCATCTGTTTTTCCGCAAAGATATCCCGCCCACTTATGATCTGGCACGACTGAAAGAGCCCGCAAAAGCCATCAAAGATCCGGCAACATTCAGAACCGGTTGGATTGTATTAATTCTTTTGTTAGTGGGCTTTTTTGTACTCGAACCACTCGGTATCCCGGTCAGTGCTATTGCAGCGGTAGGGGCAGCCATCCTGTTTGCTGTGGCAAAAAAAGGTCATGGCATTAACACCGGCAAAGTGTTGCGTGGCGCACCGTGGCAAATCGTTGTCTTCTCGCTGGGGATGTATCTGGTGGTCTATGGGTTGCGTAACGCAGGGCTGACAGAATACTTGTCTGACGTGCTGAATTTACTCGCAGATAAAGGCCTGTGGGCAGCCACGCTGGGAACGGGATTCCTGACCGCATTCCTCTCTTCTGTCATGAATAACATGCCTACCGTATTGATTGGCGCATTGTCGATTGATGGTAGTACCGCGTCGGGTGTTATCAAAGAAGCAATGATTTATGCCAACGTCATTGGCTGCGATCTGGGGCCGAAAATCACCCCTATTGGTAGCCTGGCTACGCTGCTATGGCTACACGTACTTTCACAGAAGAACATGACCATCACCTGGGGATACTATTTCCGCACCGGGATCGTCATGACTCTGCCTGTGCTGTTTGTAACGCTGGCCGCGCTGGCGCTACGTCTCTCTTTCACTTTGTAATGAGATACTGATATGAGCAACATCACCATTTATCACAACCCAGCCTGCGGCACATCGCGTAATACGCTGGAGATGATCCGCAACAGCGGTAATGAGCCGACCGTTATTCTTTACCTTGAGACTCCACCTTCACGCGATGAGCTGGTCAAACTCATTGCGGATATGGGCATTTCCGTCCGGGCGTTACTGCGTAAGAACGTCGAGCCGTATGAGGAACTGGGTCTTGCAGAAGATAAATTTACTGATGACCAGCTCATCGATTTTATGTTGCAGCATCCTATTCTGATTAACCGTCCGATTGTGGTGACGCCACTGGGAACTAAACTTTGCCGTCCTTCGGAGGTGGTTCTGGATATCCTTCCAGAGGCTCAGAAAGCGGCTTTCACCAAGGAAGACGGTGAGAAGGTTGTTGATGCTAGCGGAAAACGAATCGACAACAAGTAATTTCATTTAATGAAAGGGCTGATTCCCCAGCCCTTTCATATCATCTTTTTTCTTCCCTCCAGAAAGTCAAATATACGCTTCCAGAGTCCACATTTTTTATGCTACCTTTCCCGTTATGTCGTTTTTGACATAACGGGAAAGGTAAATACATGTCATCAGAATCGAAACGGAACGGAAAAGGTTTTTTATCAGGCACGTTAATAGGTGCTTTAGGCGGCTTGATTGGTCTTGGTGGTGCTGAGTTCCGCCTTCCCGTCCTGATGGGTAGTTTCAAAATGCCGACGCTGGAAGCGGTTATTTTTAACAAAGCAATGAGCCTTACTGTTGTCGCTGTTGCTTTGATATTCCGCACAAAATCCATCGCCGTCGACCAGCTGTTTGCTCATCTTGATATTGTCATCAATTTGCTGGCCGGGAGCCTTATCGGTGCATGGTGGGCAGCAGGAAGAGCCATAAAAATGTCCCGTATTTGGCTGGACAGAACCATTCTGCTCCTGCTTGTTATCCTGTCATTCGTCATGCTTTCAGAAGCATGGATGCCTTTGCATGATAGCTCCGCTGGATTATTCCAGCCCGGAATCGCGACCATTATTGCGGGTGTTATTGCGGGTTTCTTCATCGGGAATGTTGCTGCTCTGCTGGGTGTTGCAGGAGGAGAGCTCCTTATACCAACCATTGTTATCCTTTTTGGGGCTGACATTAAACTGGCTGGTAGTTTGTCACTCATGATCAGTTTACCGACGATGATTGTGGGGTTTTCTCGCTACACCAATGCAGATGCTTTCCAGATACTGAGAAAAGAGAAAAAACTTTTTGTGTGGATGGTCGCCGGTTCCGTTATTGGGGCTGCTATTGGTGGACTTATGCTCGGTATGTTCCCGGTAAGAGTGCTTATGACGCTGTTAGGCGCGGTACTTCTAATTTCCGCGATCAAAACCTTTAAGCATACCCGGCAAAGGTAATGGTGGTTTACGCTTTGGACTATTCCGCATCACAGAGAAAATGATTTTGAAAAGGTAGCAAAATGAAAAATACGCCCCTTAAATCAAACTTAATATTAGTCAGGCCAAGGATCTATATTAACGACAACATCTCGCTGGGGCCGGGGAAGGTTGACCTTTTGAGGGCGATTGATGGCTTTCACTCTCTTTCTGCGGCAGCTAAAGATTTGGGGATACCTTATAAAAGAGCATGGCTCTTAATTGACACCTTGAATAAGGGAATTGGTCAGCCAGTTGTAACCACTTCCACTGGTGGTAACAAAGGCGGTGGAACAGTTCTGACTCCATTGGGACGTAGCCTGCTGACCTGGTATGACCAGGCCGAGGCCCATCTCAATGAGCAATCTCAGCAACAGTTAATCGAACTCGAAAAGATTCTTTTTGGAAAATGACAGAGGCCTTGGTTATCAATCGGGAAAATAGAACGACAGCAAAGCATGAAGGGGGCTAATGCCCCCTTCATTGTTACTTTGCCATCTCTTCCAGCAGGTCAATACCAACCGGCTCTTCGCTCTGTAACGCTGTTAATGCAATACGCTTTGCATACTGCTCTTCTACATCAGAGATGAGAGGCAGCTCGCGGTTAGCCCTGGTCTTCAGGAAAGGTGAAGACGGTTTAGCTGCCGCCAGGCTGTTATTAACAACCCATGCCCACGGCTCGATGCCAGCTCGACGCAAATCCTGCTGCAGGTTTGCTGCTTCCAGAACAGGTGTCGTTTCGGCAAGCGTCACGATAATCACCTTCGTCTTCTCCGGGTCCTGCAATTGCATCATTGGCGTCATCACATGATCTTGAGTTTGCCCCATCTGGCGCACCATTTCCCGGTGGTAGGCTCCAGTCGCATCCAGTAGCAGAAGTGTGTGACCCGTTGGCGCGGTGTCCATAATGACAAAATGGTCGTCGGCCTCTTTGATTACCCGCGAGAATGCCTGGAAGACGGCGATCTCTTCAGTACATGGCGAGCGGAGATCTTCCTCCAGCACCGCCAGTCCCTCAGCGTCTAATCCTTTGCCCTGATTTTCCAGTACAAAGCGGCGATAGCGCTCTGTCTCCACCTTCGGATCGATACGGCTGACCTGCAGATTTGGTAGTGAACCATCCAGTGTGTAAGACAGATGTGCCGCCGGATCGGATGTGGTCAGGTGGACTTTGTGGCCGCGTTTAGCCAGCGATACCGCCACCGATGCTGCAACGGTCGTTTTACCCACACCGCCTTTACCCATCGTCATGACCAGCCCTTTGCCAGTTTGGCTCAGTTCATCAACCAGTGAAGCAAGTTTCGGTAAATCCAGAGCATTCAGCGTGGTAGCAGGGAGTGCCTGTGCGGCTTTGCTCTCTGTAAATAACGCCCGCAGGGCTTCCAGACCGACCAGATTAAATGGCTTCAGATACAGTTGCGAGCGGGGAAGATTAGCCAGATTATCAGGCATTGCCTGTAATGCTTTTTCTTCCCGAGCCAGAATACTTTGCGCCAGTGGATCATTTTCACCGGCAAACGGCGGCATCACACCATTAATGGCAAGGTGTTGATGCTGCAAACCGATAGCAGACAGCTCATCGTGCGTATGCGAAACCTCTTTCAGCGTTGAAGCCTGGGCACGGGCAACCAACACTAAGCGCGTGAGAGTTGCATCAGACAGCGCTTTAACCGCATCGGAGTACTGGTGCTGTTGTTTCTCCAGCCCTACCAGAGGCCCGAGGTTTGCAGCGGCATCAGGGTTTGCTTCGAGATAACCGCTCCAGGCTCCCGGCAATTCAAGCATGCGGATGGTGTGACCGGTTGGCGCGGTATCAAATACAATATGGTCATATTTTTCCCGCAGCTCACGATTGGTCAGCAGACCGGTAAACTCATCAAACGCAGCGATTTCCGTGGTGCATGAGCCAGAGAGCTGCTCTTCAATGCTGCTGACCACATCGGCTGGCATCAGCCCGCGAACAGGATCGAGCACACGGTCACGATAGGCTTGCGCTGCTGCCATCGGATCAACTTCCATCGCGGCAAGATTTTCTACAGTACTAATATCTGTGATTCGGTGGCCGATAGTCTGGCTAAATACCTGGCCGACATTTGAAGCCGGATCGGTACTCACCAGAAGCGTTCTCTTACCCTGATCGGCCAGCCATACTGCAGTAGCACAGGCCAGGGATGTTTTACCAACTCCACCTTTACCGGTGAAGAAGATGAACGGGGGAATGTCTTTTAAAAATGGCATATTCATCAGTAATAGCTCCTCTGGAATTAAGGCATACGTGGAATGCTGCAGCAGCGTGGTTGCGTGCTGTCTTCACTCCAGTCCTGAGTAAGCGGAATACCTGCCCAACGGGCGATATCTTCACGAGTCGGCAGTTTGCCTGCCATCACCAGCTTGCCGTCGAGCAAGGTGACAGGGAGGGATTCCATCCCTGATGTGTTAAGAAACTCTTTGATGACAGGGGTATTCAGGAACTGCTGCGGGTTTTTCGCAAGGCTGTAGCGCTGAATATCAACGCCATTCTTTTTCGCCCATTCGGCGCTGGCATTCCATTTGACGGCTTCGTCGCTGACCACAACGCTGCTGGTTGCACAGCAGCCTGCTGCTTCAAAGATCTCAATTTTTGACATGGATTGTTTACCTCAGTGTTTAGTCATTTGGCTTTACACTGAGGTAAACGAAGGTGATGGGAAAAAGATGCGCGATTAATTCATTTTTTTGTGGCAGCAGACGGGAGAAGTGTCATCCGCCTCAATCTGGCAAAGTTCTGTCATCGTCTCTTTCAGGTGTTTTCTGGCCCGAAGCAGACGAGATTTAAACGCCGTAAGCGTGATTCCCAGTTCATCGGCCAGGGACTGCTGGGGACGCCGGTTAAGGTCGGACTCTTCAATCAACCACCGCTCATCTTCGGGTAAAGCCTGTAATGTTTCAGGCAGGCATATATCCAGCGTTGAGATGGCATCAGGGGATGCGTCTGTTAATGGGGCATCTTCTTCCAGCTCAACAAACTCCCTGGTGGTGCGGTACTCATCAATCAGCATATTCCTCGCCGTCCGATACAGCCAGGCTCGTGGATTCTCCATCTCGCAGAAACTCTCTGAATGAGCGCGGGCACGCAGGAATAGCTCTTGCAGAAGATCTGCTGCTTTTTCGCTATCACCTGTCTTCGATGTCAGAAAGCGAGAGAGTTCGGCTTCATGTTGCCGCCAGAACACGCTCATGCAGTTGTTGAATGCCGTTACATCACTCATACCAGCCCTCAAATTTTGCTCTGATTAACCCGCCGGGAAAGTTCCTCTGCCGACTCTTTTCGTTCGCTGTAGCGATCAACGAGATAGGCTGAGTTGCCTCGGGTCAGCAGTGTAAATTTCACCAGTTCTTCCATTACATCCACGATGCGGTCGTAATAAGACGACGGTTTCATTCGTCCATCTTCATCAAACTCCTGCCAGGCTTTTGCCACAGAGGATTGATTTGGGATGGTGATCATCCGCATCCAGCGGCCAAGAATGCGCATCTGGTTGACGGCATTGAAAGACTGAGAGCCACCGCAGACCTGCATTACGGCCAGTGTCTTACCCTGCGAAGGGCGAACAGCGCCTTCAGAAAGTGGTATCCAGTCAATCTGGGCCTTCATGATGCCAGTCATCGCACCATGGCGTTCAGGTGAACACCACACCATTCCTTCGGACCAACGAACCAGCTCACGCAGCTCCATGACTTTAGGGTGCGAGTCAGGCGCATCATCAGGAAGAGGCAAACCAGAAGGATTGAAGATCCGCACCTCTGCGCCCATGGCAGTCAGCAACCTTGCCGCTTCCTCAGTTGCCAGTCGGCTGTATGAGCGTTCACGTACAGAGCCGTACAACATCAGGATACGTGGAGGATGAGGAACAGCAGAGACACCGAACCTTTCTTCGGTAATCGAAGTGTCGAATAAATCAGGTGTGATGTTCTTCAACTCATTCATTTTTTATCTCCTTGTGCAGAACGTTCATTAAAATGAGAACAAGATGAACCTGCGCAACACTCTTCAATTAAGAAAGCCATGAGTTCTTCAAGTTGTTCATAACGAGAATGACAGAAAAGGGTTCTGCCCTGGCGTTCCTGTTTAATCAGGCCGACGGACATAAGAGCTGACAAATGATGGCTTAGCGTAGACGCAGGGATCTCAATTCTCTTTTGAAGTTCACCTACTGGCATCCCTATTGGTCCCGCTTTGACCAGTTCTTTATAGATTGCCAGCCGAGTCTGATGACCGAGTTCTTTTAAGGCGGATGCAGCCGATTCGATATTCATCATATACTTTTACCGTGATAATTCCATATTTCCAGAATAATAGAATTATGCTTTTTTATCAAACACGACGAATTTGGATATTTCACAAAAGAGAATAAACAAAATCACTATTGAATAGGTTAAACAAATCAAACAGGAGGAGAGGAAGCATTATCAGGTGCTAAATGTGCTGCTTTCACCCTGAGAATGGTTTGTCTCGTGGTGCTGAACTCGCGAGCGATGGCGCTGATACTGATTCCGGAATCAATGCGTGCAATCACTGTCCGCTGCTGTTCTTCGTTCAGTGCGGAGGGACGGCCAAACCGTTTTCCGGCTGCTTTTGCCCTCGCAATACCTGAATGTGTGCGCTCAAGCAGCAAGTCTCTCTCAAACTCAGCCACAGCAGAAATCACCTGCATCGTCATCTTTCCGGCTGGGCTGGTTAAATCCACGCCTCCAAGCGCCAGACAATGGACCCGGATATCGGAAGTCGCCAGTTGCTCTACTGTTTTTCGGATATCCATCGCATTACGACCAAGGCGGTCAAGTTTGGTGACGATCAGTACATCACCATTTTCCATGCGGTCAAGCAGGCGGATAAACCCTGGTCGCTCACATGCAGCAACCGAACCACTGATATGTTCTTCAACGAATCGCTGGGGTCTGACATCAAAACCCGCAGCCTGAATTTCCCGCCGCTGATTCTCAGTGGTCTGTTCCAGAGTGGAGACCCGGCAATAAGCAAAAACACGTGACATAGGAAACTTTCCGTACGAAATAGATGTCCGAATTATAGCGCCTGTACGAAATGCATTTCACTTACTTTCGGACAGATTTACAGAGGGATGTACGAAACCGACTGGTTTCGGTCACAGTCAACCAATAACAGATGGAAACTATACGCGAGGGAAGCATTTATGCCACGGCGACAGATACTGAGTAATGAAGAACAGGAACGTTTACTGGTTATACCAGATGATGAAATTATTCTGACCCGAATGTGTTTTTTGAATGAACAGGATATTGCGCTAATTAATAAGCACCGACGGCCAGCTAATCGCCTGGGCTTTGCTGTATTACTTTGTTATCTGCGTGGACCTGGATTTGTTCCGGACAAAAGCAGCCCCCCTCACAATGGTGTGGTATCCAGAATCGCTTCCCGACTGAAACTTCAGCCGGATTTATGGCAGGAATATGCATCCAGAGAGCAAACCCGCTGGGAACATCTGACAGAGCTTTATCGCTACCTGAAATTATCCCCGTTCAGCAGAACACTGCAAAAAGACTGTATCCGATATCTGCTCCCCTATGCCATGCGAACTGACAAAGGGTTTATGCTGGCAGAAGAAATGCTCAGCTGGCTACATAACAATAATGTTATTTTCCCTTCTGTTGATGTGATCGAACGGACGCTTGCCGAAGTCGTCACACTCGCTGACAGAGCCGTATTTTCGGCACTTACCGCGCAATTGGAAAAGCAGCATAAATCAGCACTCGACAGCCTGCTCATATCAGAGGTTGAACAGCCTTCCCGTCTGGCGTGGCTACTTCAGCCACCGGGTAAAATCAACGGTAAAAACGTGCTGCAACATATCGACCGGCTTAATTCCATCTCCGCGCTGGAATTGCCTGATGGTATTGCGCTTTCCGTTCACCAGAACAGGTTGCTTAAACTGGCGCGTGAGGGCCGGAAAATGAGCAGCAGAGACCTGGCAAAATTCACCGATGTCAGACGTTATGCTACGCTGGTTTGTATAATAACAGAGGCCAGGGCCACCCTGACTGACGAAGTTATTGATCTGCACGAGCGTATTCTGGGTACTCTGTTCAGCAGGGCAAAACACACGCAGGCTGAACGACTCCAACAAACGGGAAAGCTTATTCAGAGCAAGCTGAAACAGTACGTTACCGTCGGGCAGGCGTTACTTAAGGCCCGAGAATTCGGCGGAGATCCTTGGAGCGCAATAGAGGACGTCCTTCCCTGGCAGGAATTCATCAACAGTGTGGAGGAAACGCGGTTTCTGTCCCGTAAGGGTAATTTCGACCCGCTTCACCTGATCACCGAAAAATACAGCACGCTGCGTAAATACGCCCCTCGTATGCTGTCAGCATTGCAGTTCATGGCGACACCTGCTGCGCAGGCGCTCAGCGATGCGCTGGACACCATCAGGGAAATGTACCGTAAACAACTTCGTAAAGTTCCGCCAGTAGCGCCAACAGGATTTATCCCTGAAAGCTGGCGAAAACTGGTACTCACGCCTTCAGGAATCGACCGCAAGTACTACGAATTTTGCGTAATGAATGAACTCAAGGGGGCGTTACGTTCCGGTGATATTTGGGTAAAAGGATCGCGCCGCTACAGAAATTTTGATGATTATCTCATCCCGGCTGCTGAGTTTGAGAAATCCCTCCACAATGATCAGTTACAGTTGGCCGTTCAAACCGATTGCCAGGCATATCTTCAGGCTCGTATGACGCTTCTTGCATCGCGTCTGGAAGAAGTTAACGCGATGGCGCTTGCCGGTGATTTGCCCGATGTTGATATCTCAGATAAAGGCGTAAAAATCACTCCGCTGGAGAACAGCGTCCCTTCGGGTGTTTCCCCCTTTGCTGATTTGGTTTATGGCATGCTTCCTCATCCGAAAATTACGGAGATACTGGAAGAAGTGGACAGCTGGACGGGGTTTACACGTCACTTCGCACACCTCAAAAATAATAACGTCAGGCCAAAAGACGGAAGACTGTTGCTGACCACCATTCTGGCCGACGGCATCAATCTGGGGCTGACAAAAATGGCAGAGTCCTGTCCGGGAGCAACAAAATCGTCACTCGAAGGTATTCAGGCATGGTACATCAGGGATGAAACCTATTCAGCGGCACTGGTCGAGCTGGTCAACGCTCAGAAAGCGCGACCTCTGGCCGCATTCTGGGGCGACGGGACAACATCGTCGTCAGACGGGCAGAACTTTCGGGTAGGCAGTCACGGGCGTTATGCCGGTCAGGTCAATCTTAGGTATGGTCAGGAGCCTGGCGTGCAGATTTATACGCATATCTCAGACCAATATAGCCCGTTCTATGCCAAAGTGATCAGCCGGGTGCGCGACTCAACCCACGTGCTTGATGGTCTGCTGTACCATGAAAGCGATCTGGAAATTACCGAGCATTACACCGACACCGCAGGGTTCACTGAACATGTTTTCGCCCTGATGCATTTGCTGGGGTTCGCTTTTGCGCCGAGGATCCGGGATCTTCATGACAAGCGGCTGTTTATTCATGGAAAGGTCGAGCGCTATCCGGGGCTTCAGTCCGTCATATCAACAACCAGCCTGAATATCAAAGACATTGAAGCGCACTGGGATGAGGTATTGCGCCTGGCAACCTCGATTAAGCAGGGGACAGTCACCGCATCGCTGATGATGAAAAAGTTAGCCAGTTACCCAAAACAGAATGGACTTGCCAAAGCGCTGAGAGAGATTGGCCGCATCGAGCGGACACTATTTATGCTGGACTGGTTCCGTGATCCCGGTCTGCGTCGACGCGTACAGGCGGGGCTGAATAAGGGTGAGGCCCGTAATGCCCTTGCGCGAGCGGTTTTTATGCACCGTCTTGGTGAAATAAGGGATCGTGGGCTGGAGAATCAGAGTTACCGCGCCAGCGGGCTGACGTTACTGACAGCGGCGATCACGTTGTGGAACACGGTATATATAGAAAGAGCTATTGAGTCACTGAAACGAAAAGGTATCCCGATAAATGAGCAACTGGTATCTCATCTTTCTCCCTTGGGATGGGAACATATCAATCTGAGTGGAGATTACGTCTGGCGTAATAATCTTAAGCTGGGATCCGGAAAATACCGCTCATTACGCACAGTCGACACTGCATTGTACAAAAAACAGTCTTAGCGTGGGATAATTTCCGTTTTCCAAGCGGACCCCTAGTTACGCAGTTCTGCCTGGTAGTCGGATTCCAGGTCTTCCTCTGTATACCGGTGGTGCCGGAAAAAGTATTCCCTGGCCCGTTCGACGACTGATTCATCCTGCGGCATGTCTGTCTCCGCTTAATGCTAACGTATGCGTACATTAGCATTAACATCATTACCCGGCAAGGGGAGTGGCGTGCATCGTACCTGTGGTGCATCCCGCCCTCGCTCCGTACATGCTTTGCCGGCAACTCTACCGGCGGTGCGCTGTCCTGGTGTCCTTTTCGCTACCCTGTCACGTCTTTAATTAGTTTGTTAGTTAGTTTATTTGTTAGTTTGTTTGTGTATAATGTAAGCATACCCCTTTATGCGGAGACTGACAGATGCGTCCGGCGACATACGAACCAGAACAGATTATTGAAGCAGGGCTGGCCCTGCAGGCTGAAGGACGGAATATCACCGGGTTCGCACTGCGTAACCAGGTGGGTGGCGGCAATCCGACACGTCTCCGCCAGATATGGGACGAATACCAGGCATCACAGAGCACGGTCGTCACTGAACCCGTTGCCGAGCTGCCTGTGGAAGTGGCTGAAGAAGTGAAGGCCGTCTCCGCCGCGCTGTCCGAACGCATCACCCAGCTGGCGACCGAACTGAATGACAAGGCTGTCCGGGCTGCAGAACGCCGGGTTGCGGAAGTCACGCGTGCTGCCGGTGAACAGACCGCACAGGCAGAGCGGGAGCTGGCCGACGCCGCGCAGACGGTCGACGACCTGGAAGAGAAACTGGATGAACTGCAGGACGGATATGACCGGCTGACGCTGGCGCTGGAATCAGAACGTTCACAGCGTCAGCAGCAGGATGTGGAGATGGCCCAGTTGAAAGAGCGTCTTGCGGCCGCTGAAGAGAATGCCCGACAGCGGGAGGAGCGGTATCAGGAGCAGAAGACAGTGCTGCAGGATGCGCTTAATGCGGAGCAGGCCCAACACAAAAATACGCGGGAAGACCTGCAGAAACGACTGGAGCAAATTTCTGCCGAAGCGAATGCGCGTACAGAAGAACTGAAGTCTGAACGCGATAAAGTTAATACTCTCCTTACCCGCCTGGAATCGCAGGAAAACGCGCTGGCCTCAGAACGTCAGCAGCATCAGGCCACCCGCGATACGCTGCAGCAGCGCCTCGAGCAGGCCGTCGCTGATGCACAGGCGCGCGCCGGTGAGCTTGCGCTTGAACGTGACAGAGTCAGCAGCCTCACCGCAAGGCTGGAATCGCAGGAAAAGGCCTCCTCGGAGCAACTGGTCCGTATGGGCAGCGAAATAGCCAGTCTGACAGATCGCTGCACGCAGCTGGAAAACCAGCGTGATGATGCCCGTCTGGAGACGATGGGGGAGAAAGAAACGGTCGCGGCACTGCGTGGTGAGGCTGAAGCCCTGAAGCGTCAGAACCAGTCACTGATGGCGGCGCTTTCAGGCAATAAACAGACAGGTGGCCAGAATGCGTGATGATGACAATTCAGACGCCTGTGATGAAGCGCCCCGGGCGGAGGATAAATGCTACACCAAAGGGCGACTTCGGGATGAGTTCAGGATGAAGCCAGCCCCCGGTATGGAACCGGTCAGAATGTACAAAAGTCCTTACGGCGGGAAATACGGCGTATGGCGGCTGGCTGACTGCGTCCCGATGCGGGCGAAACGCCCACAGACAGAAAAACAGCGGCAGGCCAGCGCACGTCTGGGCCTGCAGGCCCGGATGAAGAGTGAGCGTGGCAGGTTCGCCATGCTGGCACATACCTGGTTAACGCTGGACCCCGTCTTCCTCGATACCGAAACTACCGGACTTGATGCCGGCGCGCAGGCGCTGGAAATCGGTCTGGTGAATGCCCGCGGTGAGAGGATATTTGAGACCCGCCTTAAACCCACTGTCGACATCGATCCGGCAGCAGCTGCAGTACACGGTATCAGTGACGATGATCTGGTCAGTGCGCCATCCTGGCCCGATATTGGGCAGCAGCTGCAGCACCATATCGGCCGGCGCCCGCTGGTTATTTTCAATGCTGATTTTGATACGCGGATTCTGAAGCAAACAGCGGCAGCGCATAATGACCCTGCCAGCTGGCTGGACTCTCTGACGGTGTACTGCGCCATGCGGCTCGCTGCAGGGTATTACGGCCCCACCAATCGCTACGGTACCATATCGCTTTCCGGCGCTGTCAGTCAGGCAGGCCTGAGCTGGACCGGGGAGGCTCATTCCGCCGTCACTGACGCGGTTATGACGGCACAGGTGGTAAACAATATTGCCGGATACTGGCGTCAGCTTAATTTAGTTAATGAGGACTAGTTATGTCTGTAAATACTATATCAACTGTGATTGACTGGACGGCTTTGTTTTTGACTTCACCAATTTTCTGGCTGGGTGTGGCTGGGTTGTTGTTCATTATGTTTATAGTAGTACCGCGTAAAACATCCCATCCAAAGCAAAAAAATAATTAATAATCAGCTTTATAGCCTGTTCCTGCTATTGCAGCAGATAAAGCCTAAGGAGGCTGTAATGGAAAATATAATGAAAACTATGCGTGAGCATTTCCCCGCGCGAACAGTGGTGATCGAACAGTCTCTGGATATGTTTGGCATCAAACGAAATGAGGACGGGACGTTACTCTTCCCCCGTCACTCCGATAAACGTTTTCCCGTTGCACGTATCCGTAAGCGACTGGCGGCTTATGGCTGGCGAGGAGAACGCCTGAATAAGGAGGTGGCGCGCATCGTCGCGGGCCCTGATATCCTCCCTGAGAGGAGGGACTACAGCATTATTTTCCCTTACGGATGGGAGAAGAAGCAGCTGACGCGTGAGATGCGGAGGATGTTTCCCCGTAAGACTGGCCGACGTGTGCTGATTATGCTCGATGAATTACATCAGTTTATTGACTCACGGGAGAAGCAGTGACGCTGACAGAAAAATCAGGTCATCTGGCATGGTGCGCCCTGGTGGCGCTTGCGCTGGCCAGACAGAACGGCGATGTGCTGTCACCGGCTCAGGAAAATCTCTTTCTCACACGATGGCTGGCTACCGCGCTGAAGCAACGGCGTTTTTCGCGTGATGTTGCCCCCGATATCGAGTGGCTTCTGAAACAGGGACGCCAGCTGGGCGTCAGCGCGAAGCTGGCCAGCAAGCTGAATTACCTCTGGCGCGGAGCGCCTCCATGCCGCTTCGCGGCATATAAAAAAACAGCACGGTGCTGACAGCCCGTCTGAACTGCACAGTAACCGTCCGCTCCTTCCCCCTGACTCGCATCAGTCATAAAGCTTACGTATAATCCGGCCCGGATTATATTGTCAGGACCACTATGTCTGTTAACGGAAAAAATGAGAAAACCGCACACCTGGTCTGGTGTGCCATGATTGCCCTTCGTCTGGCCAGACTGGATGGCCGCGTACAGTCTGAACAGCAGGAGAACCTGTTTCTGATACGCTGGTTCGCTGACGCTGAGCGCCAGCGTCGCTTTTCCCGCGACGTGGCCGCCGATATACGCTGGATGCTCCAGCAGGGACGTTCACTCGGGGTTCGCGCACAGCTGGCCAGCAAGCTGGATTACATCTGGCGCTCCACCACCGGCAATATTATGGAGCAGACTGAACTCTTCCGGCTCACCTGGGCACTGGAAACGGCCTGCAGCCAGCAGTGGGTGTACCACGTCCTCACCGACCCGGAATGGCTCCGGCTGCACCGGCAGAGAATTAACCCGGATGTCTGCGCCGTCTATATCCTCAAATCCGCACTGGAAAAGGCGTTTTCTGAGCAGGGGAAACAAACTGCCCCCGTTCCGGTCAGAATAACGGGGAATGTGGAGGCTTTTGGCGTGTTACTCGCCTCCTGTGGCTGGCAGGTTCAGCCTTCACCGGAACCTGATGTCCTGTTTCTGCAGGCGGACAAGGCAGAGTTCTGTCCGCAGGCTGAATAGAATAGTGCGGTTAAGGGGGCTGAAGCCCAACCGTACGAAACTGTACGCTAAGTGCATTTTTTGAGCAGATTGTGTGAGTAAAGAAAATGAGGGTTTTATTAACTCTTTCCGTTGATGCCTGTGTCCATGCGGTTTGCGGTATTTCCGGAATAAATAAATCCGGTAATCAAATCGACATAGACCTGAGTGACAATGCCACGACTTTACAGACCTGAAATCATATAGTTACGTTCTTAGCGTACGTTTCCGTTCCATTGGACTTGGGGTTTGACGCTCAACGGAACGGTTTCACACGTTAAGGACTGTTTCAAATATCGTTTTGAGACTAGATCGTATCAAAATCGATTTCTGATAACGCTTCGTGTGATTTTTTTACTTTGCTGGAATTAAAACCTCTGTTAAGACAACATAAATTCCACTGCGTCTGTTGCATGGAGCTCTGTGGTATCAAACACAGGCAGTACACTTCGCTCTTCCGGAACAAGCAAACCAATTTCAGTACAACCGAAGATGACACCCTGTGCCCCTTGCTCTGCCAGACGGCTGATCACCTGCGCGTAGTAGTCACGCGCGGAAGCGCAAAAATGTCCCTGACAAAGTTCATCAAAAATGATGCGGTTAATCTCATCGCGCTCATGCGCTGGCGGGATAAGCGTATCGATGTCAAACTGCTGCTCCAGACGTCTGCGGTAAAAATCCTGCTCCATGGTATAACGCGTACCCAGCAGTGCCACCCGGTTCATACTCTTCTGAGTAATGGCGCGCCCGGTTGCATCTGCAATATGCAGGAAAGGCAGGGTACAGCGGGATTCAATGATATCGGCAACCTTATGCATCGTGTTCGTACACAGCACAATGCCTTCTGCGCCCGCCTGTTGCAGCCCAATTGCCGCATGCGCAAGAATATCCCCGGCTTTATCCCACTCACCACGGCTCTGGCATAGCTCAATTTCATGAAAATTAACGCTATGCAAGATAATCCTGGCCGAGTGTAATCCTCCCAGGCGCGTCTTAATCCCTTCATTAATCAAACGATAATACGGTACTGTTGATTCCCAGCTCATTCCGCCCAACAGGCCAATAGTTTTCATTGTGCTCTCCGTCAACTGCTATTTATTCCTGACGTGGACCCCAGCGTCCAGCTGAGGGACTCAATCAGATACATTACCCATTTGAGTAATAATGAATCAATATATAAGTATAAAAGTATTGTCTGAAAAACGTGGTGAATTCTGTCGGCCTCACAGCACGAGGAGGTGGTATAGAATTACTGGCAGAGGGATGTAGAGAACGGAATTTTTTAGTAAACGCAATACAGTAAAATTACAGCTTATTTTTATAAATCAAAATATCGAAAAGAGAACTATCGGTATAAAAATCCCAAAAAAATGGGGGCTACGCTGAATAACCCCCCTAACGGCTACTATGATACTCAATGTCTAGTTATTTCAGTAGTCTTCTGTATAATGTCGATTTTGAGTCATTATGATGATAAACAAGGAGTAACCATTCATGTCAACAGGTTACAGATTAGACCATAATCATTTGCTAATAAATTTGCAACAGATTTGTACTCTAAAAAAATCCTAAAATTATGGCTGGTTAATATAACCACTATCAACATGACCTTTCCACACAGGGTGAATACTGACGCGGCTCCTCGCGGCAACTGCCATCAGAATGACGGTCAGCCTGCAGGTATAATGGGGGCGTTTGGAACTGCCACCCGGAATAACAGTGGCTATCCTGATTCCTGACAATGAATCCCACTGAGATCACAATATTAAATTATTCTGTATTATAACATGTGACTTATAATCCAACTGAGAACGGTTAAAAGTGTCATGCATAGGGTTATTGATATATATAAAATCATAAGCAATGAAATAAAATCCCGACAAAATAATGACAGGCAAAATTATTTTTCAGATGCAAAAGCCCGACGAATATTGCAATTGCAGGCAATGGGAATGCAACCTGTTCGCAACTTCTGGAGCGCCCCATCTAAGCTGGGTTACAATTCAGAAGATTCCAGGAAAATACTTGAATACAGATATTATATAAAAAAGAATATTGAGGGGTTTCCTGCCGAGAACTTTGTAGAGTTAATCAAAAACTATAACAGAACTCATCAGGCTCATATCAGGGCTGCTGTTGAGTCAGGTACAGCCCCACCATCTGGCTCAGTAATGTACCATGGCGGTGAATTATTATCCGGATTAACGTATTTTTTATGTGGCGGCCCAATAGCGACTTTCATATTTGGTCATGCGTCCAGGTTTTTCAATAATCCAGTCGGGGAGCAGTCTAAAAAAAATCGCGATGGGTTAAGTGACATACTCTCGGGAAGTGGCCGGGTATTGGCTCAGATACCTAATGCAAGGGTAAGAACAGCAGGCACTCTCTCTTTAGCATTTGCTCAGGCGATGAAAAGTACTAACTTTGCTGCTGAAATACAGTATAAAACACTAAAAAATCCAAACACACGACTGCTAAATTTGAGTCAGGGTTTTTTACTGTCGGATGTTAAAAAAAACACACAATCTTTTTTAACTCAAAGATCCATTTCATGCCCGGGCTATATGAATTCATCTCTGCCACCAGTATCTGACAAAAATTTGCAAGGGGAAATTAAAGCTGTTTTTTACCTTTCATCTGATGGGTCAGATGATGATGAGTAATCCCGCCGTTCTGGCCCCACCAATCGCTACGGTACTATACCGCTGCCAGACAGCTGCAGGTTTTAATTCAGGAGTCTGTAATGGGAAATATAATGAAAACAATGCATTTTTCTGACTTGCGGGAGAAACCGTGACGCTGACAGAAAAATCAGGTCATCTGGCATGGTGTGCCCTGGTCGCGCTTGCGCTGGCCAGGCAGGATGGTGGCGCTCTCTCGCCGGCACAGGAAAACCTCTTTCTCACCCGCTGGCTGGCGACTGCGCTGAAGCAACGCCGATTTTCGCGCGATATTACACCTGATATTAAATGGCTTCTGCAGCAGGGGCGCCAGCTGGGCGTCAGCGCGAATCTGGCCAGCAAGCTGAATTACCTCTGGCGCTCCTGCACCGGTGAGTTGTCCGAGCAGAACGACCTGTTCCGGCTGACCTATGCACTGGAAACAGCGAAAGATATGCACTGGAACTACCGTCTGCTTAGCGATCGGGAATGGTCCGGCCGGAATGCTGTGTCGCTCAGTGCGGGCGTGAACGGCATTTATCTCTCACGGTCCAGCCTCGATGTCGCTTTTGACGACAGCGGCCGACAGATAAATCCTCTGACAGCGCGTCTGACTGGAAACGTGGCGGGGGTGATGAAGTTGTTTCATCGCTGTGGCTGGCAGGCAGAGCCTGAGTCTGGTGCCTCCCTGCCCCACCAGTATACGCTTATGGCCGGACAGGGAGTGCCAGTAAAAGGTGATTAGTGGCGGATCTGCGCCAGGTCGTCTTCAGTCAGACCGGTCATTTTCATGACGGTACTGCGGTCGATACCGTTCTGGAGCATGGTGCGGGCAATTTTCAGAGTGGCTTGACGCTCACTTTCTGAACGGCCTATTAGCGTGTGCTCCGGTGATTTGCACATGCGCAAATCTTTCAGCCCAAAGGAGGCTAATCATCACGGCGATTACGTTCAAATCCCCTGCGCCCTCTTGCTGCCAATTCAGCATTGAGTACCACGTAACGCTCCCAGCGTTCACGCAACTGTGCGAGCTTTAGCGGTAATTCTTTGGTGACAAAGGCTTCTGGTATTTCAAAGTCATCAAGATGCCCTTCCAGGTATGCATGTACGCCTTCCAACACATCAATCAGAGTGATGTTGTTACTTTGTTGCCCTTCAAGAAGCGGCCCCTGCCAGCTATGCCAGAAGGCCTGATGGCGCAGACAGCTTTCGTCATTCGCGAGCAACCACAAATCCATAAAAATTCCTCGTGCAACTTTGAACGGCTGTTCATCAAACTGTTCGATGAGAAAGAAATAACACGGGATCTTGAGCGCGTTAATACGCGCAATTTCAATTTCAGCATCACGGCGCAAGGCAATCAAATTGCTAAAGCGCGAGCGCATACAGGCGACAGGGTTCAACACCCTTACCTTTTCATTCATTTCAGGCATGCCGGGGCCGGTTGCTTCTACATAAAACGGGGCGGTATACAGGTAAAGCTTTTCCCCCAGAAAATCAGAACGGTCAAAGCCTCCGGGTCGGTCGATAATATCCACTACATTTGGCTCGTCAGGCGCATCTGGTACGGCAAATAAGCGCCCATCATTCTGTTTGATATCGTGTGTGTCCTGATCGATAAGCATAAACTGCGCAAGGGATGGGGGCTGACCGTCTTTGTTCTCCCACGTCTTAACGTTGAGCGTTTTAGCTATAGCTGCAATATCATCTTTCCGGGCGCTATAGTCACAGTCAACAGAAGTGGTGAGACGCTCATCAGGCAATCTGTCGCCGTATTGTGCATGATAATAGGATATCCAGTATTGCACAGCCTGACCGCCAACAGTGATAACGGCATGTTTGAACTGGTCAGCGTTGCAGATCAGCTGCTGATTCAGCAGGTACATCTGCTCATAGGGGGGAATAACGTCTTGAACAGGCATAAAAAAACCATCAGCGAATGATGGTTTATTGTGCCTCAAAGTTCAGGATCAGGCAAAAACGATAGTATGAGAGAATTTGCTACTGGCTGACTTACTGAAACGGCTTTTCACGGCAGGTTTGTAACCGGCACGACCACGCAAAACCTGCACCGCTACGGCTTCGTAGCGTTCATGCTGCTTTTGTTTAGCTTGTACGGGAGACATAATTTTGTACCTGACGGTAGTTATAAACAAGTAATTTGCAGTAACTATACGTCACGAATCTACATCACGCAATAGCGTACTATTGTTGCAACTTCGATGTACTTTCAGTTTTCATGGGGTTATTTTTCCACGTTGTTGCAGACCCTGATTACAGTCATTTTGGAAACGCCAGCCAGGCGGGCCGTTTCGCGCAGTGATTTTCCGTTGACCAGTCGCAGAGTACGTATAAGTTCGTGTTTCTGCGCATCGGCCACCCTTCCCCGGTATTTTCCTTCAGCTTTCGCCTTACTGATACCCTCTGACTGACGACGTCGACGGTCTTCGTAATCTTTTCGGGCAATAGCGGCAAGCATATCCAGCATCATGCCATTAACAGCCTTCAACATGCTTCTGGTGAAGTCATCGCTGACAGCGTTGGTCAGGGCCATATGGCTGGTTGGGAGATCAAGACTGACAACAGATAACCGTTTATCTGTTATCTCTTTTCTGAGAATCTCCCAGCCAGCATCATTCAGGCGGGATAGTCGGTCCACCTGTTCGATTAAGATGACGTCCCCTGGCTCCATATCTGAAAGCATACGAGTTAACTCCGGCCGGTTCAGAGACGCACCGGAGGCATTTTCTACATACCAACCAGCAATTCGATGGCCATGAAGCGCAGCGAATTCTTTTAGCCTGTTTTTTGAACGAAGTGCATCCTGTTCAGCGGTTGAAGCTCGAAGATATGCATAAATGTACATTTTTTGTACTCTTGGTCTAGTATGAGTGGTCTAATATATAGTGGTAACATTATACTGGTATCATATTTGATGGTTTGAATCAAACCAGATGGTCATCTTTGGGGATACCTGAATGTGACAGGCTGACGCGCCCGCTGGGCTTGTCCAACCCCTCGCCTGCTCAGATGCAAGATCTGAACAGACTCACGGTTTGCGCGGTGGGCCAACAAAATAAAATACGATCACCAGAAATAATTTCTGGACACTTTTTCCGGTAGTGTCGAAAAGTCCAGGTTGGAAAGCATTTTTGTATGTCATCGGAATGTGTCTGTAGATGGCCGATCACCACTTGATGAGACATGGACAGAGTCTCCTGAACGTCCAGGCTGGGCGGGGAATTAAATGAGGGGGAGTAAAAAGGCCACTGGCGCGGCCTGTTGGTCGAGGTAAATCAAGCTGCAATCAATCTTTTTTAACCCACAGTGCAAGTATTGTGGTTGCCATAGCGGTCAATATAAAAGCAAGGCCTGAGCCAAAAGCATTCATCATTAAACCACGCTCAGAATAACCGCAGACTTGGGGTGTTTCACTTACTGCCTTGCAAATGACATTGGGATCAAGCCCCCAATTAACAAAGGAAAATAAGGCAATCACTGAGATAATCGCTTTATAGAATTTTGATTTTTTTAACATATCATTGCCTCCAGTTGGTTCCTCAATTTTATCAGTCCAGATCACTTCGTGCCAGCAGAACTGGACTGAATAAACTGAATGTCCAATTTCTTAGCATTCGTGGGTTTGGCAATAGTCATGTGGCGGCATTGTTTGGAAACAATCCTTCGTTAAATATGCAATCGTCATCAGTGAGCCAACGATGACGATGAGTGTAACTATTTTATAAGTGCTCATAATTATGATTTTATCTCATTCGTTCGCTGGCAAGGTTATAAACGTCACTGCGTTCGCGTTTACCTACAGCAACAACTGCAATTATTAATTGATCGTCAATTACCTGATAGACCAGACGAAAGCCAGACGTCCGTAGTTTAATTTTATAGCAGTCCTTTATCCCACGTAATTTTGCAGAAGGAATATGAGGATTTTCAATGCACTTCTTTAGCTTCTTAGCAAATTGCTGCTGAATGGCCTTATCCAGCTTGTGCCATTCTTTCAGCGCCTCATCTCTGAATTTGACCGTATAAGTCATAAATAGCTATCCAGATCCACGTCGTGCAGGGGCTGATTACTGCGCTCGGCTACCAACTTAACAAGCTCCTGATCATCCAGTGCATCAAGCATCTTTTCGTACAGTTCTGCCGGAACACAGTAAAAAGCAGGCTGGTTGCGGTTCAGAATAGCAACCGGGTAACCATCACCGGCGCTGACGGTTGCCATTGGGTTTTTCTTGAGTTCGCTGACACTGGCGCTTGTGTCACTGAGAATGATGTTGGGCATAGACCACCTTTTGAGACCGTTTAATCAGTCTCTAATTTACGCTCTAAAAGACCAGTTAACAAGTCTTTTTCCGCTATTTTCAACTGGACAAAATCACCTGAGCCTCCAGGTGGCGCGGGGATTAAATGAGGGCATAAAAAAGACCACTCAAGCGGCCTTTTATAATTGATTAATATCAGCTATTTGTTGTGATTTTATCAGGAATAATTCCCAGATAGCAGGATGCATCTTTCGCTCACCACGTTCCCATTGAGACCAGGCATTCAGCGAACTATAGACCAGCCGCGCTGCGGTCGCTTGTGTTAAATCCGCAGCCAGCCTGGCCTCCTTTATCTCACGCGGAGCTGGATTTATGTTTTTCATCTTCCTCGCAGCTTATCTATCTGATACATGAATGATTCTGTAAAATTATCATCAATCAGAGTATGATTAATATCACCATTACAAGACCATATTGCGTATTTTCCCGGTTGAATGGGTTTTAATCTTGTTCCTGACTGCGGAGGTTCAAGTTTAATTAATATTTGATCCTTAAAAGTCTCATTCAGATAAAGGATTTCAAGCCCTCTGACAAAACCAGTACCAACATGCTTATTTCTAAGTTCTTCTATTTCTTTTATGGCAATATCTCGATCCATTGCTATGAAGTCATTGTTTTCCCAAAGTGCAGGCAACTTTTTTATCGGGAAAAATTTAACAATATCCTGAATCAATAATTGTTCTTGCTGAGAACCATGCGAGAATCCTTCTACAATATATTTTCCTGGTCTCACACATTTCCCGTCAACAGCATCCCATTCTACGTCAAAATTAAAATTCCCCTTAAATATACCTTTGCCTTTTTTTAGGATATTTAATATTTCAGCTCCAACATGCCCGCAGGATATTGTCCCCTTCCATGTATCATCCATTAATGCGAAATCATTAATAGTCAGCATTTTTATTCCCTCATTGAGTATACTTACAATAGCATACACTCAATGAGTGTGTAATATAAACATAAAGTGCTTTTTCCCGGTTATTTGAACTGACGTAATTACCAGCATACCCCAATGTGACAGACTGACGCGCCCGCCGGGCTTGTCCAACCCCTCGCCTGCTCAGAAGCAAGTTCTGAACAGACTCTCGGTTTGCGCGGTGGGTCAACAAAATCAAATACGATCACCAGAAATAACTAAAATGAGATTTCGCATGCGAAATCTATTGCATATCAGTATTGATACTCTAATGTTTCTCTGTATACTGTTTATGTCGTCCTTAAAGCACGACAACAAACGCAGAGGCAGATAGCTGCTTCTGCTGCCTGGCGAAACGCCTGACTCACAGGAGTGTGTATGAAGTACCGCAATGAATTCTTTTCATTACTGAAATACTCTTTCAAGCCGTGCCGCCCCTTCTCAAACATTTCGCATGCGAAATCTTAAGGACTGTTACATGACACTGAAAATAGGACCTATCGGCAAACTTATCGTTGTATGTAGTCAGAAGGGCGGAATCGTTAAATCGCAGTCATCCAGTGAAATCGCACATGACCTTCGTAAAGCTGGTTTCCGTGTGCTCGAAATTGATATGGACTGGACAACTGGCCTGACGGAGAGGGCTTTCCCTGACGGCTTACCTTATGAGATAGAACGCGAACCTTTAAGTAACAGTTTTACACCCGGTGAAGCGAATACATATCAGCTTTTCTTTTCTGAAACAGAGATTCGACCGATTGAGCTTCCTGGCGGGCGCTTTTTTATCGGTGCTACCAGTGAACTTAATGAAATTAACTACCGAAACAGCGACTGCATGTTCGACTTCAGGGACCGTATTGAAGAACTGAAGAAACAGTTTGATTTTATTATTGCTGATTCAGCGCCATCTTATTCAAATGTTATGATCGCAGCGCATATGTCAGCTGATTATCTTCTGATCCCTACCCTGCTGGAGAAGCAGGCCCGTAATGCAGTTGGTAAACAGCTTACTTATATGCAGAAAATTAAGCGGAACTACAATCCTTCGCTGCAGTTCATGGGAACTTATGTGACCCAGACGCAGGTGAAAAATTATAAAAAACCACTTAAAGAAGGATATCTGGGGCCTATTGATACACTGAACCTGAATCTCCTCATCGAGATCCTTCAGGGAAAAGGCTACTCTGAAGAATACATTCTTGCCTATATATCATTTGTACCTGCTGCTGCAAAAGAAGCGATAGAACTTGGTCTCTCCTTTGATGAATACGACCCCAAGTGTCTTCCTGCAATTCAGTATAAAGAACTTACCCAGAAAATTATTATGCTCGCAGGAGGTAAGTAATGGCCAAGAAACCTTTTATGAAGAGACTACAGGCGCAGCAGGAAATGAAAAAGAATTCTGCTGTTGTTTCTGATATTGAAAAGATCATTGCAAATAAACAGCCAGATGAGCAGAACCATGATATAGCTGCACACCAGATTATGGCGGATATTGCCCGCCCGGATATCGAACCTGAAGGTCAGATAATACGCGTCGATATAAATCTGGTTTATGCTGAAGAACAGGTGCGACCTGAAGAAGACTTCGAGGAAGATATCATCGATGGTATGTCTGATACCTTCGAAACTATAGGGATGCTTACCCCGCCTCGTTGTTATCCTCGCGACAGACGTGGCTACCAGATATGGTTAGGCGAAACGCGTGTTCGCACTGCCCGCAAGCGCGGTGATACCCACATTGATATTTATGTTGGTAAACCACCACGGGAAAGAAAAGAACGCATCATCGGTCAGCTCATTGAAAACCTGCAGCAGTCTGGTTTGAAACCATTAGCGACTGCAAAATCGTTCTATGAGCTCAAACATAAGTTCAATATGACGGGTGAGCAAATCGCAAAAACAATGGGTAAGCCTACCTCATTTGTCAGTAAACACCTTCGTCTCATTGATGCACCAGAAAATGTTACCGCCCTTCTCCGGGATAAAGTCACATCTGATGTCGATCTGGCATACACACTGATACAGGTAAATGAAAAGTCTCCCGAAGAGGCCGAGAAGCTTGTTGCAGCTGCGCGAAAGTCTGGTATTTCACGTTCGCAGGTTAAAGCTGTTCTTGATGCAGTTAAGAACAAAAGCAAAGGTGAGATTTCGCATGCGAAATCTAAGGCTCAGAACAAAAAACCAGACAAGCCTTTGGGCAGCAATTCAGATGTAAAAACCTGGCAGATTGTTGTCGAGATAGACGATCAGCAAGGGGTAATAATGACTGACCGTGCGCCAGACAAAGCTGGGTATGTGTGGGTGAAAATGGACATTGGTGAGATTTCAGTTGAGGCTTCTGAACTACGCGTCAAAGGGATGCGCTCTTAGTGATGAAATCAACCCCGTTCACCGAAATGGCCACGGCATTCCGTGGCCAAATTGTCCGCCACTGGGCGCTTCGTTATCCCGGAACGCAATCCGAAGCAGCTGCCGCATTAACAGAAGCGGCTATCAATCTGGGATACGTTACAAGAAGCAGGCCCGTACCCGGCGCGGCGTTACTTTCATGGGCCTCTAACCCGGCTGAAACTCCGTTATGGGCTGCTCAGACGGCGTTAACATTGATGCTCAGCATCGGCTGGAAGCCCGAAAGTAACCAGGACTGGTGTGGTATGTCGGCGCTGATATTCAGAGCTAATCGTAAACTTCCACTTGAGCAGTTAGTCGCTTCCTTGCCTGATAGCATAGACAGGCAAACTGCTACCGGATGGTTCGTGGCAGCAATTGAAGAGGATGCCAGCTACCGTTACAACAGGAAATCCACATGACCTTTCAAGAGCTTGATGCTTGTATCGCAGGCTCTGGCAGACGTTCTATCGCTTCTGCATTAATCGCTTTTATTCTTGATGCGCTTGATGACGGACAGGATGGAGTTGATCTTGATACCTTCCAGAGCCACACGCGCTTCGTTCGTAATAATGTAACCACGGTAGCCAGTTACCTGCAGCTTCATGGAATTATCCATATACTGTATTACCGTGATGGTGCTGCAGAACGTCAGTATGAGTCCGTTAATAATTACGGGCGGTGGGCAAAGCAGCACTATCGTCCTTCTGAGGTTCTTATACAGCTGCATCGACGTGATTAAATCAAAAGATTTCGCATGCGAAATCTGTCTAACCTAAGGAATAAACAGAGTGCCGGGTTCAAAGAGAATTTGCAGGCAGTGTCTGAACGATGACCATTATCTGAACAATATCATCGCAAGCGATCCTGATGCCTCAGAATCATGCGATTATTGTGACTCCGAAGAGATGACGATGTCGATGGAAACACTGGCTGAAAAGGTCGACTGGTTGATTGAAAATTATTATCGGGGCGGAGAATATAACCATTATCTGGAAGAGTATGAAGGTGAACCGCTCATCTCTGTTCTGGAGCAAGAGGTTACAGACAATGATAATATCATCAATGACTTATCGGAACTGCTCGGCGAGTTATGGTTTGACTGGAGCTCACATGAAAGAAAATATGGTGATGAGCCGCATTTTGTTGAAGCTGTAACCATCTCAGGAAACCTTTCCAGAAAATGGAATTCAATGGAAAGGAAACTTCGGGAGAGTAATCGATTTTTTAATATGGACGCGATGGCAACTTTCGAAGAGGTTTTTACTTACCTTCACGAAAATCATCCCTCAGCATTCATCGATTTTGAGCCTAACAAACCAATTTTCCGTGGTCGTATTTTTCAGTCAGAGGATGCACTTGAAATCGCATTACGTATGCCCGAGTCGAGTTTCGGTCCTCCTCCTCCTGAACTGACACCTTCCGGCAGAATGAATGCTAGAGGTATCTCAGTCTTTTATGGCGCTACGTCCAGAAAAAATGCCATATCCGAAGTGCGGCCACCTGTAGGTAGTTATGTTGCTGTTGCTGAGTTCACTTTGTTGCGGACAGTCAGATTACTCGACCTCTCCAGTCTGAAAGGGCTGGCTGTTAACGGATTTAGCCGCTTTGATCCGGAGTATCTACTTCGATATGAACGCAGTAGTTTTATTCAGAATCTCTCCAGAAAACTTGTTATGCCGGTTGTTCCTGAGCTTGAAGAAACAAATTACTTGTTGACGCAAGCTATCGCTGATTATCTCTCAACATTTGAGCGTTGCGAACTCGATGGGATACTGTTTACTTCCGCGCAAAAGCCAAAGGAAAGCACAGACCCTTCTGTCATGAATATTATCATGTTTCATAAATCGTCTGGGGTACTGAATTCAGACCGAAGGTCCCGGGAAGCTGAAGTAAATATGTATCAGCACGATGAGGATATTTCATACTTTGACCCAGAGATAAGGACGACTCCCGATGATTTCCGTCGTGAATTTAAGGTGCTATCACGTAAGAAAAATAGGGAGGATGTACTTGAGCTAAAACTCGATGGCATAGAAGTTCATAAAATAGAGGGTGTTGATTACTCCACATCAGAAACAACAGTCACGCACTATTTAACGGAAGGCCGCACAAAAGAAGTGATTTCGCATGCGAAATCTGGCTATTCGGATGACGAATTCTGACGGGTAGATGTAACCCAGATTTCGCATGCGAAATCTTTCGGTGGCAGATCATCTTATCATTGCCACCGGAAGATCATTCCAGCGCGTTGTGTACGCAGGGGAAAGCATTTCTCGTTTCATCTGCCAGTCAGGCGCAATCCCACGTCCCGCAAACCACACTTTCCCCAGACCGGAATGGTTAATACCATCCAGTACTTGCATCAGCTGCTCGCTCCGTTCCCGCGGCTGTACTTCATCAAACAAATTCAGCTGCGATACCCCGGTTGGCGTGAAATCGTTCAGCATACAGCCTGCCTTTGCGTAACGGTGACCATCCAGCCAGACCCTGTCCAGAGCTCTGACGGCAGCGGCAATGATGTCCCGTGTGTCCTGCGTGGGGATGAGTAGTCTTTCACTGGCCAGATTACCGTAGTAGGGCTCATTTACGGCGAACGGCGATGTTTTCACAAACACGGCAATATGCCTGCAGAACTGACGCTCGCCGCGCAGCTTTTCAGCTGCACGCTCAGCGTACTGACAGACTGCCTGTCGCATGGCTTCATACGTCGTGACACGCTCCCCAAAGCTCCTGCTGCAGACTATCTGCTGTTTGGGGGGAGGTGCTTCCTCCAGGGAAATACAGCTTTCTCCATTGAGTTCCCGGACCGTTCTCTCCAGAACTACATTGAAGTTTTTCCTGATAAATACAGGGTTCGCGCGCGCCAGCTGCAGTGCAGTTGTTATCCCCATTGTGTTCAGCTTCTTTGAGATCCTGCGGCCAACCCCCCAGATTTCCTCCACCGGCTGCAGTGACAGCAGTTTTTCCGTACGGCGGATATTGCCTGGCGTTAACGCCAGCACGCCACCAAACTGTGGCCACTCTTTCGACGCCCATTGTGCGCTTTTAGCCAGCGTTTTGGTCGGTCCCATTCCGACGCCGATGGTCAGCCCTGTGCCGGAACGAACGTGCTCACGCAGCTGCCGGCCGAAATCCTCGAAATCGATGCAGCTGTCTATACCGCGAATGTCCAGAAACATCTCATCAATGGAGTACTGCTCAACGCGTGGCGCCAGCTCTTCCAGGTGAACCATGACCCTGTTCGACATCGATGCGTAGAGAGCGTAATTACTGGAGAACGCGATAACCGGCTCCGGAAATTTCATCGACCTCAGCTGAAACCACGGTACCCCCATTTTGATGCCCAGCCGCTTCGCTTCAGGACTTCTCGCAATGACGCAGCCATCGTTATTTGAGAGAACGACGACAGGTTTGTTTCGCAGGTCAGGGCGAAAAACCTTTTCGCAGCTGGCATAGAACGAATTCACGTCAGCAAGCGCGTACATCAGTCCATGCCCCGTGTTTTGTGTATGAAGGCTGTCACCACCCCAAAAATCTGCAGGTCTTCCGGATAAAGAGTGGGATAGGCCGGGTTCATCGGCAGCAGGGCGATACGGGGTGTCAGCTGCAGGCGTTTAACCGTGAATTCGCCATCAGTCTCCGCGATGACAATGTCACCCTGCAGCGGCTTTTCGGCTTTGTCGACCACCATCAGGTCGCCGGAATGCAGGCCCATCTCTTTCATCGAATCCCCGATAGCCCTGACGAAGAACGTTGCAGCCGGACGCCGGATGCAATAGGCATTCAGGTCCAGTTCCTCCTCCGTGTAATCGGCGGCCGGCGACGGAAAACCCGCCGGGCAACGTTCGGTGAACAGCGGGGCAGTGGACGGCACCGGCTCCTGTTCGGGAGCGACAAAAAGTAACATGGCATACCTCTTAAAATACCTGTTTTTATATACAGTATTATTTAAGATATTTCCCGTCCTGCAAGAAGAATTTTACCTGCTCCTGCCAGGTCATTGTTCTGGCGGATAAAACAGGCTCAGGGTTATCCACAGAAACGGTGCATAACCCTGTGAGTGGATACCGGGTATCTCACCGTCTGCTAAGCCTGTGGCTCTATCAGTTCCCGGCCCTGGTTCCGGGGATTGCCAACAGCCCGGCTGACGGGGTGCCATGTGAAATCTTCGGCGGAAAGACTGCCCTCACGGGCAATGTCTTCCGCCTCTTTACTGGTTGTGTTTTCGCTGAGCCATTTACGGGCGGCAGCCGGTGAGTACACGAGCGGCCGCCGATCGTGAATGTCCAGCAGTCCCTCATCCGCAGCTGCCGTGACGATCAGGAATCCTTCCTGGTCATTGCCGTTCTCAAAAGGTGGTTTCCCGATGGCTGCGAGCAGGAGTGGATTTCCGTCCTTACGGTAAATGAAAAACGGCTGTTTCACGCCGTTTTGCTGTTTCCACTCGAACCAGCCGTCGGCAAAGACAATGGTCCGTCCGTGCTCCCAGAGTGGCCTGAACATCTGGCTGCTGGCCGCAGTTTCACTTCTGGCGTTGATGAGAGCGGGCTTGTTCCACCACTCCGGGGCATAACCCCAGTGAACAGGATCGAGATGCAGCTGCGAGCGGCGTTCACTCAGCAGCAATACCCGGGTTCCGGGCGCAACGTTGTAGCGGCCGACGGGCTCCGGATCATACGGTATATTCCGTTCTGCTTCTTCTCCGAGAAAGGACAGGTACTCCTCGCGGGAGTTGTATTGCGTAAACCGACCGCACATTAGCGTTGCTCCGGTGAAGATTTCGCATGCGAAATCTTTGTTTTCTTCAGTTCTGAACATAGGCCGTATTTGAGGTTCCTGCCATCCTGTGGCCGCCGTGCCGCTACTGTAGCCGGGCCGCTTCGAATGCAAGGGTTCGCTCCGCCGGTGTCCTCACCCGGTCGCAGTTAATTTAAAAGGCATTACCCGCTGTCTTCCCGTCGTTTTCCGTCTCAATTTTCGCCGTCAAACCGTTCAGCCAGCGTGGGCTTTTTCACTGCGCTGCGGCTTGCGGCACCGCCCCTGCATTCTCCGCTTTTCGCCCGGCTGTCGTATCGGCACGGCGTAACTGGCGCCGCATTTGAGAAAGGAGAACTACCATGTCCCGATTTATCCAGGGTAATTGCGTCCATATCATGTCCGGCTTTCCGGATAATGCTGTCGATTTCATTCTCACCGACCCGCCATATCTCGTCGGTTTTCGTGACCGTCAGGGGCGTACCATCGCCGGCGATAAAACCGATGAATGGCTGCAACCCGCCTGCCATGAGATGTATCGCGTGCTGAAAAAAGACACGCTGATGGTGAGCTTCTACGGCTGGAACCGCGTCGATCGCTTTATGGCTGCCTGGAAAAATGCGGGATTCAGCGTTGTCGGCCACCTGGTGTTTACCAAAACCTACACATCGAAGGCCGCATACGTGGGCTATCGCCACGAATGCGCCTACATCCTTGCAAAAGGCCGTCCACGTCTGCCACAAAACCCGCTGCCGGACGTGCTGGGCTGGAAATACAGCGGCAACCGGCACCACCCGACAGAAAAACCCGTAACCAGCCTGCAACCGCTGATCGAGTCCTTCACACATCCCGGCGCGATTGTGCTCGACCCCTTTGCCGGCAGTGGCTCCACCTGCGTGGCCGCCCTCCGGGCTGGCCGTCGTTACATCGGTATTGAATTGCTGGAGCAGTATCACCGGGCCGGACAGCAACGTCTGGCCGCCGTCCGGCGTGCCATGCAGTACCCGGCCGCTAACGACGAGTTCCCGGAGGCCGCGTAATGAACTATGCAGGACACGAAAAACTCCGCGCAGAAGTGGCGGAAGTCGCCAACAGCATGTGTGACCTGCGTGCGGCGCTGAACGGGATGGAGCACCGCTATCGCTTTGATTCCGATGTGCTGGCCGAACGCCTGACCCGTCAGACCCTTTTTCGCATCAATGCCCTGTTTATGGCGGCATACAACGAAATTCTTGAGCTGGATGCCTGCTTTAAGGACTAAGGAGAAAAACATGTACGGAACCTGTGAAACCCTCTGCCGGTTGTTGCGTGAGCAGTATCCCGCAGAAACCCCGCTGAACCTCATTATCTGGTCCCCGGCGGATATCGAAGCACTGGCCGACGGAATGGAATATGCCGTTTCGGAGCAGGACACAAGGGCGGTACTGGCGCGCATGGACGCCATTCCGGAGGAACAACGGCTTGAGTCGGGCGTGTCTGCCGGTGCGGTGATGGATCTTATTGAACAGGTGAAAGAGGCAGTTCCGGCGGTGATGGTGCCGGCGGACCTGCTTGAAACCCTGCTGACCACTGCCGAACAGGCGTTATGGCACAGGGAATGGACCGCCCGTGACAGCAATCATCCGGTCCCGGAAAGCGTTACCCGTCGCCTGGCTGATGCGGCGAAAGTTCGCGCCTTACTGAAAAAATGAAATCAACACGCCGCCCGGGCGGCGTGTACTGACCCCGTTCAGAGGAACCCATTATGCAGGAAACCACCACGTTAAACGCCCTTGTTATGCGCCGTGCGCGCGATTTGATTGCTGATTATGGATGGCCTGACCATACCGATGTTGATCAGCGTGATCCGGTCAATAAACCGGGCTGGATAAGCATTTATGTCCGTCTGGATGCGGCAAATATTGTTCATCTGCTGCCTTTGCTTTGTACCGGTGACGTACCCGCAGAGCTGCAAAGTGCCATGACAAAAATAGCCGGGACGCCAGCGCAGATTATTTTATCCGGCAGCCGCTATGCCGCCGCGCCGCAGCTTCCGGAGGACGGAACACAGATAGCGTTCCCCTGGGCCGGGGAATGGCTGACGGAGCCGGAGATTCAGGCTGTAACGGATTGCCTGTCCCGCGCCGTGCGGGATGTCTCCCGGCAGGTATGGGAGGATGCGCGCCGGATAAAGGCGGCGCTGACCACGCGCGGGGAAACGCTGTTTTATCGCCAGACCCGAAACTTCCGTCTGGTTGTGAAGGAAAATGATATGCCCTGCTGGCTGGACGATGATGACAATTTGCCGGTGGTGCTCGATGCCATCCTGAACAAAGGGGCACGCTACAGCAGCGTCGAGTTCTTTGTTATCAGCGACAAAGTTGATCAAATCCTGGCATGTGGCCAGATGTGCGATGTGCTGCGTATTCCTGGCGAGCCTCCGCGCCGGTGGATGGATTTAACCCTGTTACATGAGGTCATGGCAGAAGCGCGTGCAGAAATCAGTCTTGTCCGCAATGCCCTGTCAGCAATCCGGCCAGTGTAGCGAACAGCAGGGGGCGGCGGCCCCCTGAATCTACCACGAAGGATAAGGATGTCGCCGGCTCCGCTTTTACGGCTCTTCCTCCACGTTGTTCCGGCTTCGCGGTGAGTAACGTCCCGTGCGGCCTGCGGCAAACGCCGTGCCTCTACTATAGCCGGGCCGCGGCTGATGCAAGGGAAGCGTAAACGCCGTCACCTTCACCCGGTCGCAGTTTATTTCATACGTTATCCGCCGTCTTCCCGTCGTTTTCCGGCTCATTTTTCGCCGTCAAACCGTCCAGCCTGCTCCTGCTTTTTTACTGCGCTGCGGCTTCGGTGACGCCCTTGCATCCTCCGCTTTTCGCCCGGCTGTCGTGTCGGCACGGCGTAAGCCGTAACTCAGACGACATCGACTATGGAGGATTTTCTATGAGCACTACGACCACCACACCGGCTGTTTACGTGGGTACGTATCACAAATACAACTGCGGCAGCATTTTCGGCAAATGGTTTGATCTGACGGAGTTTGACGGCAGGGAGGATTTTTACGAGGCCTGTCAGGCACTGCATGCCGATGAATGGGATGCCGAGTTTATGTTCCAGGACTGGGAAGGCATTCCGTCGCAGTTCGTCTCTGAATGCTCCATTGACTGGGATTTTATCGCCGCTTACAAACGCGCCGAAGAAGAGGGCAGGGAAGCCGCTTTTATCGCCTGGGCGGAGTATACCGGCGAATGTGACTATGACGCGTTTGATGATGCGTACCGCGGCGAGGCGGAAAGCGAGGAGGACTATGCGCGGGAGATGGTGGAGGACAACGGCCTGTTAAATGAGGTGCCGGAGCCGTTGCGCAGCTATTTCGATTTTGAAGCCTGGGCGCGTGACCTGTTCAGCAGCGGCTATGTGTTCCATGACGGCTATGTCTTCAGCAACTGATTAATGTCCGGCGGGGAAACCCGCCGGTTAAGGAGAAAACGTATGAAACTTGCACCGGAAACCCGCGAGATCCTGCGACAGTACAAAGCGCTTATTAATGCCCGCCGCCGTGAGAATGGACAGTCGTCGCTCCGGACAGAACAGGTGATCGACGAAATATGTTACTACATGACCTGTCAGAGCGCTGTTTACCTTTGCGGCCAGTTTATACGACAGGACGGATACGACCTGTAAACATGATGGCAGGCGTCCGACCGGAGGGCGCCTGTCAGCCCGCGCGAAAACCCGGGCAGGCTGCGCCTGCCGGAGAGAAACTTCGCCGCGCCTCCGGCGCCGCGCACTCTCCTCTCCATTGTCAGTCGCTGTTGCCCGGGAATGTGCGTATTCTTAAGGATATCTTTCTGTAAACCAGACCGGTGGTGCATATGTCAAAGTGGAATATCGCGTCATTCTCAAAAGAAGAGCAGGACAAGGTCTCCGTCGATAAAGCGGCCGCTGCCGTTGCCTGGCAGGAACGGATGAACAAGCCTGTTGTCCAGGAGCTCGTTGAGCGGGAACAGCCTGAACATCTTCGCGAATATTTCCGTGAACGGCTCAGAGTTCATCGTCTGAACAGTCAGCAGCTGCCGCGCGCAAATGCGCCCGAATATAATAAACCCGGAGATGAGCAGCAGAAGTGATTCTTATAGTCAGTGTGTCCAGGGAGGAAATTTTATGCGTATGTCTCTGATGTTTGCAGCCGTGACTCTTTTAACCGGTATTAACCTGTTGTTTATTCCCTTTCAGCCTGTACCGGCTCTGTGGGGGGGAATCCTGGCCGTTGCTTTTATCCTGTTTAATGTCGCGGCGGATAAACTGCGTCTCTGGAGTGGCGTTGCATGGATTATCGTTGCCGGCATCATCATCACGTTGATGCTGAAGGGGAAGGAGCCGGGGGACGAATTAAGAGTGCTGATCACCGTTTTTGCTTTCCTGTCTTCGGCCTGGTACAGCATTGTGCAGTACAGAAAAGAAAAGCATTTTCGCTCCTGATGTTCCCGGCTGGCATCACGCCGGATAATTGTAAGCCATCTCATGACTGCTCCCCGCCCTGTTGGCGAGGTTTCCCACTAAGCCGCATGTAATCCATTCTTATCCTCCCGTTCTCTGTTTTCTGCCCGTTCCCGTTTTCACTGCGGGCGTCCGGGCGGGCTGTCGTGAACGGAGCCGGTAAACCGTCTCCGCCCTGCGGGCTTCCATCCCATGACGCAACACCAGGGCTTGCAGCCTCCGTTCCGGAGGCGCCGCCTCTGTCGCGCCGTCACCTGCGCTCCCTGCACCCCGGCGAAAATCAACGGCCGCCGGGCTGTAAGGGGCAACGCCGTTTCGCGCCCGCGCTTTCCGTCGTTGCGGCGGGTTCCTGCTCATTCCTTGCCTGGTTTTTTCACCCTTTTGAGTCCTTTCGCCGGGGCTGAGACAAGCACAGTCGCTGTCAGCTGTCCAGGGTAAATGGCACGCGGTAAACCGCGCCCTGGACATCAGCCATCGCCCGCGCTGGTTTACGCCCTTGCGGCGAACGGCTCTCAAACGGGTGAAGGTAACAACCAGCGGGCGCGTTCAGCAGGACCCCGCAAAACGTCAAAACCGCGGCCCCGGCAACTCAACGGGTGATGGTTTTTAAAAGCAAAACAACTGATTAAGGAGATTCATCATGACAGTACGCGGCATCAACAAAGTCATCATCGTGGGCAATCTGGGGCAGGACCCGGAAGTCCGTTATATGCCTAATGGCGGCGCGGTAGCCAGTCTCAGCCTCGCTACCTCTGAGTCCTGGCGCGATAAGCAGACCGGGGAGATGCGTGAAAACACTGAGTGGCATCGCGTGGTGCTGTTCGGCAAGCTCGCAGAAGTGGCAGGTGAGTACCTGCGTAAAGGTGCGCAGGTCTACATCGAGGGCCAGCTTCGTACCCGAAACTGGCAGGACGACAGCGGCGTAACGCGCTATGTCACTGAAATCGTGGTCGGACAGAACGGCACTATGCAGATGCTGGGCGGTCGTCGTGACGGCGGTCAGTCTCAGAGCACTGCTCAGCAGCAGCAGCCCGCACAACCGCAGAGTCCTGCCGCTCCGGCACAACCTGCTGAAGCCCCGGCTAAATCCCCGAAACAGAAGGGCGGCAGAAAACCCCGTCAGAGTACCGCGCCGTCTCAGCAAGCGCCGCAGCCATTACCGGACGATTATCTGCCGATGGATGATGATGCCCCGTTTTGACCAGCATGATGAAAACGCCCCGCGTCCGGTGGGGCCGGAAAAGGAGAGATACATGACCAGCAACGTTATACCGCCCCTTCAGTCACTGCCAGATGGCACATTCACCCGCGAACAGGCTGAAGCGCTCGCAGCGCAGTATCAGAATGTCGCGATTGAAGACGATCAGGGAACGCACTTTCGCCTGGTGGTTCGTCAGAACGGCGAAATGGTGTGGCGGGTATGGAATTTTGAGCCGGGTGGTGAGTACCTGATGAACCGTTATATCCGGGACTACGGCATCCGTAAACAGCAGTAAAAAGGTGCCCTGCCGGAGCAGCAACTCCGCAGGGCCGGACAGTCATCAATATCCAGTGAGGTATCAACTATGTCAGTAACCGAGTCTAAAGCAAAAACCCCCGCGAAAACCAGCAAAAAAGCAGTCAAACCTGCCGAAGCCGCAGCCCTTAAGGCGGCGCTTGAGGCCGCTCAGATTGAAATGGTGCCGCTGTCGGCGCTGGTCAAATCCCCGCTGAACGTCCGTACCATCCCGTATCCGGTGGAGAGCGTACGCGACCTGGCTGACACCATTCTTGCTATCGGCCTGATCCAGAATCTGGTGGTCCACTCGTTGCCGGGTGGCCTGTCAGGCGTGGCGGCAGGTGGTCGTCGTCTCGCAGCCCTGCAACTGCTGCTGAGTGAAAAGCGCATCGATGCTGGGTATATGGTCATCGTCAAGCGCGTCAGCGACGAACTGGCGGTGGTGGCCTCAATGGTGGAGAACAACCAGCGAGTGGCAATGCATCCGGCAGAGCAGATCAGCGGGTTCCGCACGTTGTCTGAGCAGGGGAAGACTCCGGCGCAGATTGGTGACCAGCTGGGGTACAGCTCGCGTCACGTCCAGCGGATGCTGAAACTGGCGAACCTTGCCCCGGAACTTATCGCCCTGCTGGCAGAGAACAAGCTCGACGTGGAGCAGTGTCAGGCGCTGAGTCTGGAGAACGATCCTGTGCGTCAGGTAGATATTTACCAGCGCGTGAAGGCGCAGCACAGCTATGCCCCCGCGCACATGCTTAAACGCGCTGTCACTGATACCGAAATCAGCGTGAACCACTCCCGCTTCGTGTTTATCGGGCGTGAGATGTATGAGTCTGCAGGTGGCGTGGTGCGTGAGGATTTGTTCAGCGCCCAGGAAGGGGACGGTACGGCAGACGGTGTGCTGGTCGAGCGACTGGCGCAGGAGAAGCTGGAGTCAGCCGCACTGGCAATCGAACTGCAGGAAGGGTGGTCATGGTCACTGGCCCGGGAGGGCGCTGTTAGAAACTACGGTGACGACCGCGAACAGTATCTGTTGTTACCAGAGCCGGAGGCACAGTACACCACTGACGAGCAGCAGCGTCTCGATGAACTGTACGCCACTCAGGAGGCCACGGAAACGTTTGAAGATGAAGCCGCGATTCAGGTGCTGATTGACGAAATTGAACATGCGGCATCGATCCGGGCGTGGACACCAGAGCAGAAATCAACCTGTGGCGTGGTGGTCAGCCTGTATGACGGTGAACTTTGTGTGCAGCGAGGGGTGCAGAAGAAGCCTCAGAACGAGGCGAAAGAAGGGCAGGAAGAGAATGGCAGTAGCGGCTCCCTCCATGTGGTCAGCAGCAAGCCGGATGTGACGGAGGGGATCAGCGCCCCGCTGCTCAAAAAGATGTCTTCAGAAAGAACGCTGGCAGTACAGGCCGCCCTGGTACAGCAGCCCGAAAAAGCCGTGGCCCTGATGGTATGGCGGCTGTGCAGTTGTGTTTTCGATTACTGCAATACCACCCGTCATCCGTTCGTGATGCGTCTTGAGGTGCATCACAGTGGGCTGACCAGCGAAGCACCGACCGGAAAGAGTGGTCAGGCATGGCTTAGCCTGATGCAGGAGAAAGCCCGCCTGGAGGCGCTGTTACCGGAAGGCTGGAAGAAGGATTACACCACCTTCTTTACGCTCGATGGACAGACTTTGATGAGTCTGATGGTGTTCTGCACGGCCTGTTCGGTAGACGGGGTGCAGACCCGGACAATGGGACATACCACACAGAGCGACCTCGATGGCGTGGAAACGGCGCTCGGATTCCACCTTCGCGACTGGTGGCAGCCAACGGCAGAAAACTTCCTCGGTCTGCTCAGTAAGAACCAGATTGTGGAGGCGCTGAAAGAGGCCGGACTGTCAGGCGCTGCGTCAGATGCCGGGAATATGAAGAAGGGAGATGCCGCCAGCCATGCTGAACAATGGCTCTCCGGTACGCGCTGGGTTCCTGCCTGGATGCGGTCACCTGATGCGCAACCTGACGTCGCTGAGGGTGAGGCGACAGACTCTGATGACCATACGGCACATGCAGCCTGATAACGGAAACGCCGCCCCCCGGGGCGGCGATAAGGAGACCATTATGCGAAACATTATTACTCCCGACGTACTGAAAACCATGATCCCCCAGGAATTTGAAGACTGGCGCGAAGCGGGTGAAGATTTGCGCCGCGAACTGACCCATGCAGTCATGCGCGATCTGACCTGCCCGGCTGACTGGGACATGAATGGTGAATACCGGAGTGAGTTCGGTGGCTTTTTTCCGGTACAGGTTCGCTTCACGCCATCACACGGCAACTTCCATATCGCCGTATGCAGTCCCGGCGACATCACCCCGTCATGGATGGTGGTGTTCATTCCAGCCAGCGGTCGCCCGTTTTCTGTTATCAGCACCCTGTCTGCATATTCGCCGGAGGTTATTTCTCACACACTCAGTCTGACAGCGCACCTCGATGCCGATGGCTACAGTCAGGCCAGCATTATCAGTGTTCTGGCTATGGAGGGTGCACAATGATCCCGGCGAGTTTGTCACTGGTACCCCTGAGTCATGAGCGTCGTGCTGCAATGCAGGCCATCGCAGAGGTGGAGAAGAAATATGAGCGTGGCGTCCATATTGCTGAGTTTGCCTACGCACATGCTTTCTTCCGCATCCTGAACGGCAGCAAACGTGTCACCGTAAAAGATATCGGCTGGTTTTCTCCGGGGCTGACAGCACAGAACCTGCGGGGGAAAAAGCAGGACTGGCTGGCGGCGATTGATCGGTTGATTGAAAGCCGTGGCGCATGTTGCTGGTTACCCCTGTCGGTATCTGATGGCTGGCGACTGTTCCCGGAAACGAAGTTTCAGACGTCAGAGCGTCGTCGCAGGCAAAGTGAACTGAGCGCCGAGAAATACACCCGCCAGCGCCGAAAAGAGGCGTGCCAGTGTGAATCCGCATACCAGGCGCTGGCAGGACAGGCGGAAATAGAGCTGGCTTTTCATACCCCGGAAACGGTCAGTAGCTGGAGCGCACGCTGGTCGGGTACTGAACTGCGCCAGTACGATCTTGAGGACATGTTCTGGCGCTGGAGCGAGCGTTTTCCGTCACTTGAGCCAATGGAGCGCTGGATGATGGCGAACCAGCCTTTCTGGAGTGTGATGGTCGAATCTGATGCCCTCGCAAAAGAAAGCCCGGAATCTGTCCGGCAACTGGAGCGCTGGATGGTACCCAACAAGCTGATGCATCAGGAGGCAAGCTGATGAGAAACAATCCCTGCAAAACAGAGCTTAAGGTTGCCCGAAGCCAGCGTAACCGGCTACGTACCATTGAGAAAAAACTGACTGAAATGTCCAGTGAGTGGGACGGACTCAGCGGCTGGCTGGAGACAGAAAGCGACCGGCTGGCCAGGGAGGTCGGTCAGCATCTGCTGGCACTGGAAGAACAACTTCAGGAATGGGCTGACGGGAGTGGCTACCGGGAGGATGACGAATGATTATTGACGAAAAAAGACTATTTTTCAGAGTCTTGCTTAAGGGCAGTGTTCGTCTGGTTGCCATATTAGCCTTGCTGATAGTGATAATCACGCCAATAGGTATGGTTTATGAATATTTTGATTTTTATCCACATATCTTGAATGAATTTGAATATCATGATTATCCGGAAAACTATTTCATACGATGCTTCCTGACTGGATTCATGAGCCTGCCTTTATTAATGGGCATCTGTATTGCAACGTTTGTGTTTTTTCATCTCCTCGGTTTTATAGTTTTACTGCTCGGAGGCTACTATGACTAAAAAAAATGGGGTGGTTGAACTACTGGAGCATGAGCTTCGCTGGTATTACCGGGCACCGATAATGATTGCTGTTGCAGGCATCATTTTAGCCATTTTTGCACTGATTAAAGGTGACCATTTTTACCTTATCACGGGCGGAATTATCTTCCTGGTTGGTCTGGGAGTGCAGTGGATTCTGGGATTCAACCATTTCATATGGATGCGGAAAAAATAATGAGATACTGGATATTGGTTGTTCTGCTAAACGGTTTGTTTGCGCTGGTCATGCACTTTGCTGCGCCGGAAATGTTCGGAAGTACTGAGTATTATGTCGGCGCTGGGATCTGTGCGCTGATAGCGATGGTTATCACCTGGCGCGATCCTCCAGGGATGCTGGACAATGTGCTCTTGTTTCTCTTTAAGTGGGGAATTGTGGCTTCTGGACTGGCGTTTTTTATCTGGGGTATCGGATACAAGCTGGAATTCTGGGGGGAGCATAACCCCGATGTAGTTTTCAGTAGCGCGTTCGACACCATCTTGCCGAATCTGGCGGTGCTGAGCGGTGTTCTGCTTCTGGTCAGTGGCTGGGTGTACTGGAGGCGAAGGTAAAAATAATACGCCAGCGTGAGGCAGGAAAGTAAAAAGAGCGGTTATGCCTGCGGTATAACTGCTCTTTTATATGGCCCTCACGCTTTGTAATTCCCTGCTGTGAATCACCTCTGAAGAACGGACGCTGCGAATTATAGTGGCAGTTGTCTGTATCATCTTTTCAAATTTGCCTGCTGTCTGACGGGTTCACTGGCCATGACTGCGGGCGACTTCCCTGACGGGAACCGGGGCTGTCGTAAACGGAGCCGGTAAACCGTCTCCGCCCTGACGGGCTTCCATCCCACTGTCGCAACGTCAACGGCAGGCTTGCAGCCTCCGTTCCGGAGGCGCCGCCTCTGTCGCGCCGTCACCTGCGCTC